>Ga0209281_1000079_pt1 | contig 261444 bp, 232 predicted proteins | sample MedtruBG_FD_187514 | JGI IMG/M metagenome (GOLD analysis project Ga0209281, IMG submission 187514) | Root nodule microbial communities of legume samples collected from California, USA - Medicago truncatula BG (SPAdes) (version 2) | ecosystem: Host-associated > Plants > Roots > Nodule | place...
GAACGAATCGCGAACGACCCCGAATGTTTGGGTGATAGCCGGTGGGTTTACCGCTTCAGCGGCGATGAGCTCGCCGGGCGCCGGGGCTGTCCGGGGGATGGCGTTATCCCCCGGACACGTTCACCGTACTCTGAACGTGCAGGGGGAAACTGATTTACGGGTGAACGGAATGACTGCGGAGAGAAAGATATCTCCCGGAAGATTTGAAAGGAAAATGTGACTAAGAGGCAGCTGAGGGAGAGGGGAGCATTAGTGCTCGCTTCACCCCGTTGTCGGGGTGAAGCGAAGCTCAATTACAGCGGTGCGGTTTGCGCCTCCACGACCGCCAGCGCCACCATATTCACGATACGGCGTACAGAAGCAATCGGCGTCAGCACGTGAACAGGCTTCGCCACGCCCATCAGCACCGGCCCAACGGTTACCCCTTCAGAGCTTGAAACACGCAGCAGGTTATAGCTGATGCGCGCGGCCTCAACGTTCGGCATGATCAGAATGTTGGCCGAACCTTTCAGCGGGCTGTCCGGCATGCGCTCATGACGGATACTTTCGACCAGCGCCGCGTCCCCGTGCATCTCTCCGTCAATTTCCAGCTCCGGCGCGCGCTCGCGAACCAGTTCCAGAGTTTGGCGCATTTTGCAGGCCGCTTTGCTGTTCGATGAGCCGTAGTTGGAGTGGGACAGCAGCGCAACCTTCGGCTCAATGCCGAAGCGGCGCACCGTTTCCGCCGCCAGCAGGGTGATTTCCGTCAGCTCTTCCGGCGTTGGGTCATCGTTCACGTAGGTGTCGGCGATAAAGGTGTTGCCGCTCGGCAGCAGCAGCGCGTTCATTGCCCCGGCCGCTTTCACGCCTTCGCGGTAGCCGAACAGCTTCTCGACCACGTCAAAGTGCTCGTGGTACTCGCCGATAGTCCCGCAAATCAGGGCATCCGCCTCGCCGCGATGCACCATGATCGCCCCGATCACCGTGGTGTTGCTGATCACCGCGCGCTGCGCCTGTTCCTGGGTGATCCCCCGGCGTTTCATGATGTTGTAGTACTCGTGCCAGTACTCTTTAAAGCGCGGATCGGATTCGTTGTTCACGATCTCAAAATCTTTGCCCGGCTGAATTTGCAGCCCCAGCTTTTTGATGCGCATTTCGATAACGCTTGGGCGACCAATCAGGATTGGTTTCGCCAGCCCCAGGGTGATGAGTTCCTGCGTCGCGTGCAGCACGCGAGCTTCTTCCCCTTCGCTTAACACCACGCGCTTCGGCTCTTTGCGCGCCTGGGAGAAAATAGGCTTCATAAACAGGTTTGTTTTGTAGACAAACTCTTCCAGCTTCTCGCTGTAGGCGTTGAAATCCTGAATAGGACGTGTGGCCACGCCAGAGTCCATCGCCGCCTTCGCCACAGCCGGTGCAATCTTGACGATCAGACGTGGATCAAAAGGCTTAGGAATGATGTATTCCGGGCCAAACGTCAGCTCCTGCTCGCCGTAGGCGGAGGCGACAACGTCGCTCTGCTCGGCGTGAGCCAGCTCGGCAATCGCGTGAACCGCAGCCAGCTTCATCTCTTCGTTAATCGCCGTCGCGCCAACGTCCAGCGCGCCACGGAAGATGAACGGGAAGCACAGCACGTTGTTCACCTGGTTCGGGTAGTCAGAACGGCCGGTACAGATGATCGCTTCAGGGCGCACTTCTTTTGCCAGCGGCGGCAGAATTTCAGGCTCAGGGTTAGCCAGCGCCAGAATCAGCGGCGCCTTGCCCATCTTCTTCACCATATCCTGGGTCAGCACTTTCGGGCCGGAGCAGCCGAGGAAGATATCCGCGCCCTCAATCACGTCGTCCAGCGTGCGCTTGCCGCTGTCTTCCACGGCATAGGCGGCTTTGGTTTCCGCCATGTTCTCTTCGCGGCCTTTATAGATAACGCCCTTCGAGTCGCAGACCACGATGTTGTGTTTCTGCATGCCCAGCGCAACCAGCAGGTTCATACAGGCGATAGCGGAAGCTCCCGCGCCTGATACCACCAGCCGCACGTCGGAAATGTTCTTTTCCACTACGCGCAGGCCGTTAAGCACCGCCGCGGTACAAATAATCGCGGTGCCGTGCTGGTCGTCGTGGAATACCGGAATGTTCATCCGCTCGCGCAGCTTCTGCTCGATGTAGAAGCACTCAGGCGCTTTGATATCTTCCAGGTTGATGCCGCCAAAGGTTGGCTCCAGCGCGGCAACAATGTCGACCAGCTTGTCCGGATCCATCTCATCAATTTCGATATCGAAGACGTCGATACCGGCAAATTTTTTAAACAGAACGCCCTTGCCTTCCATCACCGGCTTGCCCGCCAGCGCGCCGATGTTGCCTAACCCCAGCACCGCGGTGCCGTTCGAGACGACACCAACGAGGTTGCCACGCGCGGTGTACTTGTAGGCGGCGAGCGGGTCCTTTTCAATTTCAAGGCAAGGTGCCGCTACGCCAGGTGAGTACGCCAGCGCCAGGTCGCGCTGGGTGGCCAGCGGTTTGGTCGGAGAAACCTGGATTTTCCCCGGGATCGGAAATTCATGGAAATCGAGGGCACTTTGCTTCAGTTGTTCATCCATTGCATCGTTCCTTTTTGGCTCTTCTTTATTGTTACGTCAGCCACGTAGTATCCCGCGGGCACGTTTCGCAAACTTTGAAGGTAGCCATACTATTAAGATTAGGCGTAATTATTGTTAGCTAACTATAGAACCAATGTTAGCGGCCGCCCCGTCATCGCCGCCCATCTGCTATGCTTTTGGGTTATGCAAAGAATGAATTTTCACGGCGAGCGACACGGAACGCTCAGGTAAGACGTTGCTTTTCAAGGAGATAGTAATGAATCAGCTAGACAGCATTAAGCAGTACACCACCGTGGTTGCCGACAGCGGTGATATCGACTCTATTCGCCACTACCAGCCTGAAGACGCCACCACCAACCCTTCACTGTTGTTGAAAGCCGCAGGACTTGAGCAATATCAGCCGCTTATTGATGACGCGCTGGCCTATGGCAAGCAGCGCGGCGGCGGCAGGGAGCAAATTGTGGCGGAAGCTAGTGACAAACTGGCGGTCAACGTGGGTGCGGAAATTCTGAAAAGCATTCCGGGGCGCGTGTCCACCGAAGTGGATGCCCGTCTGTCCTATGACAAAGAAAAAAGCATCAGCAAGGCTCGTCGCCTGGTTGAGCTGTACGCCGAGCAGGGGATCGACAAGTCCCGCATTCTTATCAAGCTGGCTTCAACCTGGGAAGGGATCCGCGCGGCGGAAGAGCTGCAGAAAGAAGGCATCAACTGCAACCTGACTCTGCTGTTCTCGTTTGCTCAGGCACGCGCCTGCGCAGAGGCTGGCGTCTTCCTGATTTCCCCGTTCGTGGGACGCATTTACGACTGGTATCAGGCACGCAAGCCGATGGATCCTTATGTGGTAGAAGAAGATCCGGGCGTGAAATCCGTGCGCAATATCTACGACTATTTCAAGCAACATAACTATGAAACCATCGTCATGGGCGCCAGCTTCCGCCGCACCGAGCAAATCCTTGCGCTGGCGGGCTGCGACAGGCTGACCATCGCGCCAAACCTGCTGCAAAAGCTGCAGGACAGCGAAGAAGAGGTTGTGCGTAAGCTGATCCCATTCTCACAGGGCTTCCGCCGCCCGGCCCCACTGAGCGAAGCTGAATTCCGCTGGGAACACAATCAGGACGCTATGGCCGTCGAAAAACTGGCCGAAGGGATCCGCCTGTTCGCCATAGACCAACGCAAACTGGAAGACCTGCTCGCCGCCAAACTTTAACAAGACCTGGAGTGAAACATGTCATCACGTAAAGAGCTTGCCAACGCCATTCGCGCCCTCAGTATGGATGCGGTCCAGAAAGCCAATTCCGGCCACCCCGGCGCGCCCATGGGCATGGCCGACATCGCCGAAGTGCTGTGGAATGACTTCCTCAGCCACAATCCGTCTAACCCGCACTGGGCCAACCGCGACCGCTTTGTGCTGTCGAACGGCCATGCGTCGATGCTGCTTTACAGCCTGCTGCACCTGAGCGGCTATGACCTGCCGCTGGAGGAGTTGAAAAACTTCCGCCAGCTTCACTCCAAAACGCCGGGCCACCCGGAAGTCGGCTATACCCCCGGCGTAGAAACCACCACCGGCCCTCTTGGCCAGGGGTTAGCTAACGCCGTGGGGATGGCCATTGCCGAGCGCACGCTGGCCGCGCAGTTTAACCAACCCGGCCATGACATCGTGGACCACTACACCTACGTATTCATGGGCGACGGCTGCCTGATGGAAGGAATTTCCCACGAAGTCTCTTCGCTGGCCGGTACGCTGGGCCTGGGCAAGCTGATTGGCTTCTACGACCACAACGGAATTTCCATCGACGGGGAAACCGACGGCTGGTTTACCGACGACACGGCCAAACGCTTCGAGGCCTATCACTGGCACGTGGTCCATGAGATAGACGGTCACGACCCGGAAGCGCTGAAAAAAGCCATCAAAGAAGCGCAGAGCGTGAAGGACAAACCTTCGCTGATAATCTGCCGCACCGTGATTGGTTTTGGCTCACCAAACAAAGCGGGCAAGGAAGAGGCTCACGGCGCGCCGCTCGGTGAAGAAGAAGTTGCCCTGGCGCGGAAGCAACTGGGCTGGAAATACCCGCCGTTTGAAATCCCTAAAGACGTTTATCATGCCTGGAATGCCAAAGAGGCGGGTGAAAAAGCCGAAGCGGCCTGGAAAGAGAAATTTGCCGCCTACGCCAAAGCTCACCCTACCCTGAGCGCCGAATTTAAGCGTCGTACCGAAGGCAAGCTGCCGGATAACTGGCAGAAAACCGCCCAGAAGTACATCGAACAACTGCAGGCCAACCCGGACAAAATTGCCACCCGTAAGGCTTCGCAAAATGCGCTCAACGCCTTCGGCCCGTCCCTGCCGGAACTGCTGGGCGGTTCCGCCGACCTGGCCCCGAGCAACCTGACCATCTGGAAAGGCTCAAAGTCGATTAAAGAAGATACCGCCGGGAATTACATCCACTACGGCGTGCGCGAGTTCGGCATGACCGCCATCGCCAACGGCATTGCCCTGCACGGTGGCTTTATCCCTTATACCGCCACCTTCCTGATGTTTGTGGAATACGCCCGTAACGCCGCACGTATGGCGGCGCTGATGAAAGCGCGGCAGATAATGGTGTATACCCATGATTCTATCGGCCTTGGGGAAGATGGCCCGACGCACCAGGCCGTTGAGCAGCTTGCCAGCCTGCGCCTGACGCCAAACTTCAGCACATGGCGCCCTTGCGATCAGGTTGAGGCAGCCGTGGCGTGGAAAACCGCGCTTGAGCGCCAGACCGGGCCAACGGCGTTAATTCTCTCTCGCCAGAACCTTGCCCAGATGGAGCGTACGCCCGAGCAGCTGAAGGCCATTAGCCGCGGGGGCTATATTCTGAAGGACAGCGACGGCAAGCCGGATATCATCCTGATTGCTACCGGCTCAGAGGTCGAGATAACCGTCGAAGCCGCTGCGGTGTTGAGCCAGGAGGGGCATAAAGTTCGCGTGGTATCTATCCCGTCCACCGACGTTTTCGACGCCCAGGACGAGGAGTATCAGGAGTCCGTTCTGCCTTATGAAGTGCGGGCTCGCGTGGCGGTAGAGGCTGGTATTGCCGATTACTGGTACAAATACGTTGGCCTTAAGGGCGGTATTGTCGGCATGACAACCTTCGGCGAGTCCGCCCCTGCCGGGAAGCTGTTCCCATTCTTTGGCTTTACGGTAGAGAACATCGTGGCCACGGCGAAAAAATCGCTGGCGAGAAAATAGTCCTGCTCTTGCAGCCCTCTTCTTTCGGGGAGAGGGCATTCTTTTAGATCAATGCATCGACCCTATTTGGTAACCCACAGCGTGGGCCAGCCGCCCGCTTTATGCCAGCCGTCACAGGCCGGCTCTTCGGCATAGCGAACGAGACGAAAACGCTGCCCGTCGTAGCGCCAGCGCGTTGCCACGCCGCAATCCCCCAGCCCACGCCCCTTAGCCAAAGTCGTTAACTCTTTGCCGTGCTCGTCAAACCCCGCGTTCATTAATTCCAGGTCGGTGCTGCCGCTGTCCGGCATAAAGGGCAGGCGCAGGCGAATCGCTCTGGCCACAAAAGGCTTCTGCCGGGAAACAACCCAGGCCAGGTACACCACGTTATAGGCTCCGGCCTCGCAGCTGGTGAGCATCAGCGCTTTGTCGTCGGTCAGAGGGAAAACGCGCACTTCACGGCGCAGAGGATCGAGAGAGCACTGGCTGTTATTCATCCGCCATGTGCCGTAATCCAGCAGATCGTTAAGCTCATCATGTGAAAGCGGCCCTGCCGCGACCATTGAGGCAGTAACTTCTTTTAGCGGCGGAGCCGGAGGTACGCTCAGCGGCGGGGCGTCACCTTTCTTAATCCAAGCAGTTTCACTGCCAGTGCGTTTTTGCTGGCTGTCGATAAACAACAGCGCCGCTTTGAAACCGCTGAGAGAAATCACCCCGGCACCGTCAGCAAGCGTGACCTTATCGCCGTTACCGATGGCGTTTAGCAAACCGTTAATGGCATCCGCGCCGTTGGTCATCAGATGGTGAGGAGAGATTTTCCACTCATTTTGCTGGAGCACAATAGGTTCCCCGTCCAGCCTTAAGCGTGGTTCAACGGGCGGGACTTTAACGTCCGCACTCTCCAGATTTCCGAGGTCGATGCGCAGGTTAACGTCGTTGCGCGCCCCCGCGCCGCGAGAAAGCGTCATCACCAGCCCCTGATGCAGCCCGGTATTACGGGCGCTACAGAAATTTTGGTTATTGCAGGTCACCTGCCAGTCGGAAAACTGCTTTTGCGCCGGCGCGGCAAACGCAGCATTAGCCACCAGCAGCGCAAACATAAGCAAAGGGGATATCCGATAGAACATTGAAGGCTGGCCCTAAAAAGCGAAGCGTGAAAAACGTACGATGGTGGCACGTATCTTCGGCTCACGAGTCGGCCTGCTCAATCGGATTTGTCGGATAGATTTATAGCAATATTAAAAATCGCAATAAGCTGATTTTAAGGCGCTTTATTCCATCACATTGCGTAACTGCAGCTGCTGCAGCAGTATCACCGTCTTACCGTCACGAATTTCACCGTTTTGTACCATCGCCATCGCCTGGCTGAAGGGGATTTCCAGCACGTCGATATCTTCATCCTCCACGCCACCGCCGGCCCCTTCTCGCTGCGCATCGCTATACTCTGCCAGATAGAAATAGACGATTTCGGTCACGCCGCCGGGAGACATATACAGCTCAAAGACTTTCTCGACGTCTCCGACCTGAAAGCCGGTTTCCTCCATCGCCTCTTTGCGGGCACAGACTTCCGGCTCGTCGGCATCCAGCAGTCCGGCGCAGGCTTCAATCAGCATGCCATCTTCATTGCCGTTGACCCAGGTTGCGACGCGGAATTGCCGGGTAAGCACTACGGTTTGCTTTTCACGGTTGTAAAGCAGGATGGTCGCGCCGTTGCCCCGGTCATAAACTTCGCGTTTATGACGCACGCTTTCAGCCCCGTTACGAGACAGGTCATAGGTAATATTGCGCAGGATGAAGTAGTTATCAGACAGGACTTTATCTTTGATGACTTCAATACGTAACGACATACGGTCTCCACAAGGCGGTAAGGGAGCCGATAATCATATGACGTTCTGTGAGCGTTGTCGCGTGGCGTGAGGTGTGTTTTGTCTTTCGATGCAGACGATAAAAATGTTCTCTATGCAGGCCGGAGGCTGTTCCCGACGTCCGGACCCTGGCCAGTCGGAGCGAAAACGGAGGCGATTTAAGCCGGAACCGAGCCTCGCTTCTTATTTTTACCCTCACCCTGACCCTCTCCCTGGAAGGGAGAGGGAATAAACAATGTACCCCATCGTCTGTTTTCCCCCTCTCCCTCTGGGAGAGGGCTGGGGTGAGGGGAAGATTGGTTCCCGGCTCTCATCGCCCCCGGTTATGACCCAACTCAGGCGGCGATGAGCTCGCCGGGCGCCGGGGGTTGTCAGGGGGCATGGCGAAATGCCACCTGACACGTTCACCGTGCTCTGAACGTGCAGGGAAAATCGATCTACGAGTGAACGGAAATATGCCTGGCTTACAGAAGTGAGAAATCCAGAACAGTGATCAATACCCCGCCTCAACCTCTCTCATATCCGGCAGCTTATGCGCTATCCCCTTATGGCAATCAATGCAGGTTTTACCGTCTTTGATCGCTTCATCATGCATTTTGGCGGCCACGGTTTTCTGTGCCGTAAAATCCATATAGTCGAAGTTGTGGCAGTTTCGACACTCCTGCGAGTTGTTGTTCTTCATGCGTCGCCACTCGTTTTGCGCCATCGCCAGGCGGTGATCGTCGAACTTCTGCGGCGTGTCTATCAGGCCAAAAGCTTTGGCGTACAGCTCTTTGCTGGCCTGAATTTTACGGATCATTTTCGGCACCCACTCATGCGGCACATGGCAGTCCGGGCAGGTGGCGCGCACGCCGCTGCGGTTGTTGTAATGCACCGTGCCCATGTACTCTTCATACACGTTGTTGCGCATTTCGTGGCAGCCTATACAGAACTCTTCGCGGTTGGACATTTCCATTCCGGTGTTGAAACCGCCCCAGAAAATTATCCCGGCGGCAAAACCGATAAGCAGCAAGGTGCCGAGCGCCAACCGGCTTGGCCTGCGCCACCACTGCCACACGCGCTTAATCACGCCGGGTTTACGAGTTGATTTATCCATAACTTATTTCCCAAACCCTTTGGATGGCGTGAAGGTATTTTCAACAATCGGCGCGGCGTCCGCCTGCGGCACATGGCACTGCAGGCAGAAATAGCGGCGCGGAGCCACGTTCGACAGAACTTTACCGTCGCTGTCTAAAAAGTGCGTGGGGCTGACGCGCGGCGCGCCCGTGGCGCGATAGCTTTCAACGCCGTGACACTGCAGGCAGCGGTTGCTGGTCGTCGTGACCTGGTAGCCGTCCACGCTGTGCGGGATCATCGGCGGCTGGTTAACGTAGTTCAGCGCCATACGCTCCTGCTGCTTCGGCATACGCACCGCGCCTTCCGGCGTGCCAGAAACTTCCGGCGACTGGTTAAGGTCTACGCCGTTTGCCGCCCAAAGCGCACCGCTGACGACCAGAGTTAATACCGCTCCCCATTGAAATAACGCCTTTGTCAGGCCATGGCTTTTCATGATTTAGCTCCCGAGCTCCATCGTGTTGTTATTTTGAAAACATCCTCCGGGCAGATGTCGATGCAGCGACCGCAGTTCAGGCAGTCGCGGCTCGTGACCCGCGCCGGGCTGTGCTTATCCAGTACCGGCGCGCGCAGCACCTGCGGCTCCGGGCAAACGTGAAAACAATCCATACAGCGGGTGCAGCGCTCCCGCCCGCCGGTGCTAACCTCAAGCGCACCTTTGCTGCCGACTACGCCATAGAGCGCCCCAAGCGGGCAGAGATGGCCGCACCAGCCGTGTTCAACCAGCAATAAATCGAAGAGAAACAGCGCAACCAGCAGCCAGATTCCGGTTCCAAAGCCGAATATCAGCCCTCGCCCCATCAGTGAAACAGGATTCACCCATTCCCAGAGGAGCGTGCCGGTCAGCGCACTGCCCGCCAGCACCATCACCAGCAGCAGGTAGCGCAGCCAGCGCGGCAGCGAAGCCGAAGCGTTGAAGCCCGTTTTTCGCCTCAGCCAGGCAGCCAGATCCGTTAACAGATTGAGTGGACAGACCCATCCGCAAAACATCCTTTTGCCCAGCAGCGCGTACCCAGCCACCACAACTCCTGCTCCAATTAGCGCCAAAGCTGAAGGCAAGTGGCCGCTCAGCAGGCTTTGCAGCACCAGCAGGGGATCGCTCAGCGGCACCGTCTCCAGCAGCAGGCTGCCGCTGTAATTGCCGTGCAAAACCCACACGCCGAAAAGCGGACCGCAGAGAAAAAAACTTAAAACCAACGCCTGCGAAAAACGGCGCATCAGCAGCCATTTTCGGCTATGCCACCAGCCCTTTTTCGCTGCGGCATCATGCCCTGCATCCTGCTTATGGTTTGCCATCGGTCGCCTCCAGCCAGCCAAAACGGTAATGCTTGCCTAACTCCCCTTTTGCCAGCGAGCGTGGCAGCACTTTGATTGCCGCCAGGTCCAGCACGCAGGCCTGCTCACACCTGCCGCAGCCGGTGCAGGCATCGCTGTGTACCGTCGGCAAGAAGCGGGCGTGTTTGCCGGTACGCAGGTTGCGCTCCATCTCAAGGGTGATGGCCCGGTCGATAGACGGACAAACGCGATAGCAGACGTCGCAGCGCAGCCCCTGATAGTTCAGGCAGTTTTCGTGATCCAGCAGAACCGCCAGCCCCATTCGCGCGTCGTCGATCGAGGCGATATCCGCGTCCAGCGCGCCGCTTGGGCACACTTTGGCGCACGGCACGTCTTCGCACATTTCACAGGGCACATCCCGCGCAACAAAGTACGGCGTGCCCGCCGCAAGCCCGGAAGCAAGCGTGGCCAGCTTCAGGGTGTCGTAGGGGCAGGCCTGCACGCACTGCCCGCAGCGAATGCAGGCGCGTGAAAACGCCTCTTCATCCAGCGCGCCCGGTGGACGCAGCCGCACGCCCTGCGCTCTGGAAGTTTGCTGCTGCAATCCCAGAACCACGGCGACGGCCGTCAGCCCTGCCGCCGCCCGCGCAACATCACGCAAAAAGCGGCGGCGTGCCGGTTGAGTTTTGTCGGCGCGGGACATTGCGCGTTACACCTTCGCCAGCTTCACGGCGCACTTCTTGAAATCCGCCTCTTTAGAAAGCGGATCTGTAGCGTCGAGCGTCAGGTTGTTCACCAGCTGCGCGGCGTCGAAGAACGGCATGTAAACCAGGCCCCGAGGCGGTTTGTTACGGCCACGAGTTTCAACAATAGAAATCACTTCGCCGCGGCGAGAGATCACTTTCACTTTGTCACCGCGGCGCAGGCCACGCTCCTGCGCATCCAGCGGATGAATAAACGTTACGGCTTCCGGGAAAGCACGATGCAGCTCCGGCACGCGGCGCGTCATGCTGCCGGTATGCCAGTGCTCAATGACTCGCCCGGTAGAGAGCCACAGGTCGTATTCTTGATCCGGCGCTTCCGCCGCCGGCTCGAACGGCAGCGCAAAGATCACCGCTTTCCCGTCCGGCTTGCCGTAAAACTTGTAGCCTTCCCCGGCCTTAACGTAAGGATCGTGGCCTTCGCTGTAGCGCCACTGGGTTTCTTTCCCGTCCACCACCGGCCAGCGCAAACCCCGCGCTTTGTGGTAGTCATCAAACGGGGCGAGATCGTGCCCGTGCCCGCGTCCAAAGCTGGCGTACTCTTCGAACAGGCCTTTTTGCAGGTAGAAGCCCAGCTCGCGAGACTCGTCGTTTAGCTGCTTATCTGTCAGTTCAGTCAGCGGGAACTTGCGAACCGCGTCGCTGGCAAACAGCACGTCGAACAGAGTCTTGCCCCGGTACTCAGGTTTCTTATCGATAAGGTCGGCAGGCCAGACATCTTCTACCTTGAAGCGTTTTGCGAAGGTCACCAGCTGCCAGAGATCGGACTTTGCCTCACCCGGCGCGCTAACCTGCTGGCGCCAGAACTGCGTGCGGCGTTCGGCGTTACCGTAGGCGCCCTCTTTTTCCACCCACATGGCGGTCGGCAGGATCAGGTCGGCCGTCAGCGCGCTGATGGTCGGATAAGGATCGGAGACGATGATGAAGTTGCGCGGATCGCGCCAGCCCGGCATACGCTCTTCGTTAATGTTTGGCCCGGCCTGCATGTTGTTGTTGCACATCACCCAGTAAACGTTGAGCTTGCCGTCCTTCAGCGCCCGGTCCTGGGCAATCGCATGCAGACCGACTTTGGCTGGAATAGTCCCGGCCGGCAGCTGCCACGTTTTTTCGACGATTTCGCGGTGCTTTTCGTTGGTGACGACCATATCTGCCGGTAAACGGTGGGCGAATGTCCCCACCTCGCGCGCGGTGCCGCACGCGGACGGCTGCCCGGTCAGAGAGAAAGGCCCGCAGCCCGGCTGGGAGATTTTCCCGGTCAGCAGGTGCAGGTTATATACCAGGTTGTTAGCCCAGACGCCGCGCGTGTGCTGGTTAAAGCCCATCGTCCAGTAGGAAATTACTTTCTTGTTCGGGTCGGCATAAAGCTTCGCCAGCGCCTCAAGCTGATCTTTTGGCACCCCGCTCATCTCAGCGGTTTTCTCCAGCGTGTATTCCGCGACGAACGCCTTGTACTCGTCAAAGCTCATCGGCTCAGAGGCATCCGACCCCGGATTCTTCGCGGCTTTCTCCAGCGGATGGGTCGGACGCAGGCCGTAGCCAATATCCGTGACGCCCCGGCGCAGGTTAACGTGCTGTTTGAAGAACGACTCGTTAACCGCGTTGTTCTGGATAATGTAGTTGGCGATGTAGTTCAGAATGACCAGGTCGCTTTGCGGCGTGAACACCATGCCGTTGTCCGCCAGCTCAAAGCTGCGGTGCTGGAAGGTGGAGAGCACCGCCACATTGACGTTCTCGTCAGACAGACGGCGGTTAGTGATGCGCGACCAGAGGATCGGGTGCATTTCCGCCATGTTGGAGCCCCAAAGCACGAAGGCGTCCGCCTGCTCGATATCGTCATAGCAGCCCATCGGCTCGTCCATGCCGAAGGTGCGCATAAAGCCCACCACCGCCGACGCCATGCAGTGACGCGCGTTCGGGTCGATGTTGTTAGAGCGGAAGCCCGCTTTGAACAGCTTCGCGGCGGCGTAGCCTTCCCAGACCGTCCACTGGCCGGAGCCGAACATGCCGATGCCGTCCGGGCCTTTCTCTTTCAGGCTGGCCTTGAATTTTTCTTCCATCACGTCGAAGGCTTTATCCCAACTGACCGGCTGGAATTCACCTTCTTTGTGGTACTGCCCGTCTTTCATGCGCAGCAGCGGCTGGGTCAGACGATCTTTTCCGTACATAATTTTTGGCAGGAAGTAGCCTTTAATGCAGTTCAGACCGCGGTTGACCGGCGCTTCCGGGTCCCCCTGACTGGCGACTACGCGACCGTTTTGGGTGCCCACCAGCACGCCACAGCCCGTACCGCAGAAGCGGCAGGGGGCTTTGTCCCATTTGATGGCATCCTGCTTGCCCACCACCGCACGAGCCACGCCCGGTACGCTTAGGCCCGCCGCCGCGGCAGCTGCGGCAACGGCATTCGCTTTCATAAAGCTACGACGACTGAGTTTCATGGTGCTTCCTCACCTTGTTCATTCTGCTGGTGGTAAACCAGCGACACCGCCAGCACGCCAGAGATATTGCGTGCCCGCTCAATTTGTTCGAGCAGCGTGCTGCTCTCGGCTGCCTCGATAACCACCGCAAGCTTGCCGCTGTCGGTATCGTCGACCGCAACCTCGCTGCCCGGCAGGGCATTAATCGCGCTGCGAACGGCAGCAACGTGTTCAGGTTTGGCCTGAACCACCAGGCCGCATACGTGCCAGTCAGTGTGCATCTTGTGGCCTCAGGGTTATGGCTGACGTCGGGCACCCGGCAACGCAGGCGCCGCAGCCGTGACAGGCAGACGAAGAAATCTGTGGACGGGAAACGCCCTCAAGAGTGGGTAAAAAACGAATCGCCCGCGGCTCGCAGGCATCTTCACAGCTGCGGCATTCCACCTGATGCAAGGCAAGGCAGGTTTCGGCCAGCTGTAAGGTCAGTGCCCAGGGTTTGGAGGATTGCGGCGCAAAAAGCTGCTCAGGGCAGGCTTCAGCACACGCGTAGCAGAAAGTGCATTCGCCCGGGCTGAAGTCGATTTCAGGGTAGCCGCCCTGCCCACTGCGAAGCACCCGACTTTGACAGACGGTAATGCAGGTATCGCAGCGCGTGCAGTCCAGCAGAAAATGCGTTTCATCGCCGCTCCAGGGAGGACGAATTACAGGGGTAAGGCTGTGCCAGCCACCGGTCAGCAGGCCGCGACGGGTCAGTTTAGCCATTGGGCAGATCCTTGCTCAAAATACCCGGTCGGGTCACCTCCGGGTAAAAACGTTCTTCTTTTTATCCGCGTATTTACTGCGGTTTTTTTTACCGTGTTTAAGGTATGTGACGGAGGGTTACAAAAGCATCCCCCTAAAGGGGTAAATGCCGTTGTCGGATCAAAGAGGCGGCGAGTCAGGCGCAATAAGTCGCACCCCGTTAGATGTAAGAAGGGCGTTATAATGTGGCAAAGCGTGCGTTAAATGAGACGCCATTTTTAGCGCCAGAGCGAAAAAGTCGCCGCCAGGCGTTTGCCTGTAAGGCAGATTCTGGTAGGTTTCGCCCACCATATGCTTTAAGGGGTTATTACGCAGTGACAGTCAAACGCTCGGTCTCCACCAGCCTCGCCCGCGCTTTCTTTTCGATTGTCCTGCTGTCGTTGCTCTCCACCGGCATCGCGATGCTGACGCTCGCCAGCAGCCTGAAGGATGCGGAAGCGGTCAATATTGCGGGCTCGCTGCGCATGCAGAGCTACCGTCTTGGCTACGATCTGCAGGGTGATCCCAAAGCTATTGCGGCACATTTGCAGCAGTACCAGCAGTCGCTGGATTCCCCCACGTTGCAGCAGCTCAACCGCTTTTGGGTGCCCGACGAGGTTAAGACGCGCTATAACTCGCTGCAGGATGCCTGGCAGCAAATGCAAAAGCACATTCAGAACGAAGATACCGACTGGTACCGCTACAACATCGCCGCCTACGTGGAACAAATCGACCTGTTTGTGCTGGCGCTGCAACACTATGCCGAGCGAAAAATGATGCAGGTTGTCGCGGCTTCGGTTATCGGTTTTATGGCAATTTTCACCCTCATGTTTTTCACCTTACGCCGTATTCGCCAGCAGGTGGTCGCGCCTCTGAATACGATGGTCGAAGCCAGTCAGGCCATTGAGCGCGGTGAGTTCAGGCTACCGACGCTCGACCGCTCCTTGCCCAACGAGCTGGGTTCGCTGGCGCAGGCTTTTATCCGCATGGCGGACGAGTTGCAAAAACTCTATCGTTCTTTAGAGCAGCAGGTTGAGCAAAAAACCCTGCGCCTGCAGGAAGCGAACCGCATGCTCGAGGTGCTTTACAGCTGCTCTCAGGCGCTGAACGTCAGTACCATCAACCGCGATTGCTTCGTGCAGATTTTGAAAATAATTCACCAGCACGAGGCGGTCAGCGCGCTGGAAATGCAGGTCGGAGAAAACTGGTGCCTGACAGAGGGCTCTCCGGCGGCAGACGAAAAATGGCATGCCCTGCCGCTGGTTCAGCAGGACAGCGCGCTCGGGACGCTGCGCTGGCAGTCTCAGGGTGAAGAACCCTCCCCTCAGTTGATGAAAAGCGTTGCCACCATGCTGGGGCGAGGCGTTTACTTTAATCAGGCGCAGAAGCACTACCAGCAGTTGCTGCTGATGGAAGAGCGAGCCACCATTGCCCGGGAACTGCACGACTCGCTGGCTCAGGTGCTCTCTTATCTTCGCATCCAGCTCACGCTGCTAAAGCGCGCGGTGCCGGAAGACAATCTGCCCGCTCAGCGGATTGTCGGGGATTTTTCCCAGGCCTTAAATGACGCCTACCGCCAGCTACGCGAGCTGCTCACCACCTTCCGCCTGACGTTGCAGCAGGCCGATCTTCCTTCCGCGCTGCAGGAATTGCTTGAGCCGCTGCGCGAGCAAACCCAGGCGGAGATAAGCCTGGCGTGCAGCATGCCGACCCAGGCTTTGGATGCTTCCCAGCAAATACACCTGCTGCAAATCATTCGTGAAGCGGCGCTAAACGCCATTAAACACGCGAATGCGGGCCGCATTGAGATCGTTTGCCGCTCGACGGCAGGCGGCGAGCATTACGCTTCGGTGTTTGATAACGGCCACGGCATTGCCAGTCTGGAAGAACCCGAGGGGCATTACGGGCTGAATATCATGCACGAGCGCGCGGGCCGCCTTGGCGGGGAACTAACAATATCTCGTCCGCCGCAGGGCGGAACGCTTGTGGAGGTTCATTTCACCTCCACTCCCCCGGCGGATGCCGGCGGCCATAACAATAATTAGCTTTATTCAGGAGTTAGCAATGTCAGAAAAAACGGTATACCAGGTTTTAATCGTCGACGATCATCCGCTGATGCGGCGCGGGATCCGCCAGCTTCTTGAGCTGGACGACACTTTTTCCGTCGTGGGAGAAGCCAGCGGCGGCGCAGAAGCCATCAGTTTGGCTAACAGGCTGGCACCGGACCTCATTCTGCTTGACCTGAATATGAAAGGGCTGAGCGGCCTTGATACGCTCAACGCCCTGCGCCGGGACGGCATTAGCGCACGGGTGGTGATCCTCACCGTTTCCGACGCCCGCAGCGATATCTTTACGCTGATTGATGCCGGGGCCGATGGCTACCTGCTGAAAGACAGCGATCCGGACGTTTTGCTGCAGGAAATTCATCACTGCCTGAAGGGTGAAAAGGCGTTCAGCGAGCAGGTTCGCGAGTATCTGAATAACCGCGGCAGCGAGCGGCAGAGTAGCGATCCCTTTGCTATCCTCACCGAGCGCGAGCTGGACGTGCTGTCTGAGGTGGCTCGCGGCCTGTCGAACAAGCAAATCGCCAGCGGCCTGCATATTTCCGAAGAGACGGTAAAAGTGCATATTCGCAACCTGCTTCGTAAGCTGCAGGTCAGGTCTCGCGTTGCGGCCACCGTACTTTTTTTGGAAAATAAGAGTTAAATCGACCCAATAAAAGGTACGGTTACAAATCCTGCCAATTACAAAGCTTATTTACACGATCTCCTAAATTTCTCCACGTTTGACTACGCGGTTAAAGCTACAGTGATGCGGTTATTGATAACAATTAGAAGCTTTTAAAGGGGTCCTGACCGCATGGCGAATTTTTTCATATCTCGCCCCATTTTTGCCTGGGTACTGGCAATTTTACTTTGCCTGACCGGGGCATTGGCTATTTTTTCGCTGCCCGTTGAGCAATATCCCGACCTCGCGCCGCCAAACGTGAGGATCACCGCGAACTATCCTGGCGCCTCCGCCCAAACCCTGGAGAATACGGTTACCCAGGTCATAGAACAAAGCATGACCGGCCTGGACAATATGATGTACATGTCCTCCCAGAGCAGCAGCGCCGGTCAGGCCACCATCACCCTGAGCTTTAAGGCCGGGACCGACCCGGACTCTGCGGTCCAGCAGGTGCAAAACCAGCTGCAGTCAGCGGTGCGAAAATTACCGCAGGATGTGCAGACTCAGGGCGTTACGGTGAATAAAACCGGTGATACCAACATCCTGATGGTGGCGTTTGTGTCCACCGACGGCAGCATGGATAAGCAGGACATTGCCGACTACGTCGCCAGTAACGTGCAGGACCCGATGAGCCGCGTGAACGGCGTCGGCAGCGTGGATGCCTACGGCTCGCAGTATTCCATGCGCATCTGGCTGGATCCGAACAAGCTCACTAACTACCAGATGACGACCCAGGACGTGGTCACCGCCATCAAATCCCAGAATGCGCAAATTGCCGTCGGCCAGCTCGGCGGCACTCCGGCGCTGGATAAGCAGGCGCTAAACGCCACCATTAATGCCCAGTCGCTCCTGCAAACGCCGCAGCAGTTCAAAGACATTACCCTGAGGGTGAATCAGGACGGCTCGCTGGTCACCCTGGGGAATGTGGCAGACGTTGAAATGGGGGCGGAAAAATACGATTTTCTGAGCACCTATAACGGCCAGGCCGCTTCCGGGCTGGGCATTAAGCTGGCCTCCGGTGCCAACGAGATGGAAACCGACAAGCTGGCCCGCGCCAAAATTGAAGAGCTTTCGCAGTTCTTCCCGCACGGCCTTGAGGCAAAAATCGCCTACGAAACCTCCCCTTTTGTGAAAGCCTCGATTACCGACGTGGTGAAAACGCTGCTGGAAGCGATTCTGCTGGTGTTCCTGGTGATGTACCTGTTCCTGCAAAACTTCCGCGCCACGCTGATCCCGACCATTGCGGTGCCGGTGGTTCTGCTCGGCACCTTCGCCGTGCTGTATGTCTTCGGCTACAGCATTAACACGCTGACGATGTTCGCCACCGTGCTGGCCATCGGCCTGCTGGTGGATGACGCCATCGTGGTGGTAGAAAACGTCGAGCGTATTATGAGCGAGGAAGGCCTCTCCCCTCGGGAGGCAACCCGCAAATCGATGGGCCAAATCCAGGGCGCGCTGGTTGGCATCGCCATGGTGCTGTCCGCCGTGTTTGTGCCGATGGCCTTCTTCGGCGGCACCACTGGCGCAATTTACCGCCAGTTCTCGGTCACGATTGTTGCCGCCATGGTGCTGTCGGTGCTGGTCGCGATGATCCTCACGCCAGCCCTGTGCGCCACGATCCTCAAGCCGCTGCACAAAGGCGAGCATCACGGCCAGAAAGGCTTCTTCGGCTGGTTTAACCGCACCTTTAACCGCAGCGCCGAACGCTATGAAAATGGCGTGGCCAGAATTCTCGCCCGCAGCGTGCGCTGGATGTTGATTTATGTCCTGCTGCTCGGCGGCATGGTGTTCCTGTTCCTCAAGCTGCCAACTTCGTTCCTCCCGCAGGAAGACCGGGGCGTGTTCACCACCTCCGTGCAGCTCCCCAGTGGGGCAACCCAGCAGCAGACCACAAAAGTGGTGCAGCAGGTTGAGCGCTATTACCTGACCGAAGAGAAAGACAACGTCGTTTCGGTGTTCTCGACCATCGGCGCGGGCCCCGGCGGAAACGGGCAAAACGTCGCCCGAATGTTTATCCGCCTGAAGGACTGGGATGAGCGCAGCGCGGACGGCAGCTCGTTTGCGATTATCGAACGGGCGACCAAAGCCTTTAATAAGATTAAAGAAGCACGAGTCATTGCCAGCAGCCCGCCAGCGATTAACGGCCTGGGCAACGCGGCAGGCTTTGATATGGAGCTGCAGGATCACGCCGGTGCCGGGCACGACGCGTTAATGCAGGCGCGTGACCAGCTGCTGGAAATGGCCAGTAGTGACCCACAGCTCACCCGCGTGCGCCACAACGGCCTGGACGACAGCCCGCAGCTGCAAATCGATATCGACCAGCGTAAAGCCCAGGCGCTCGGCGTCTCTATTGACGATATCAACAACACCCTGCAAACCGCCTGGGGCTCAAGCTATGTGAATGACTTTATGGATCGCGGGCGCGTGAAAAAGGTATATGTCCAGGCTGCGGCCAAATACCGCATGCTGCCGGACGACATCAACAGCTGGTACGTGCGCAATAAAACCGGCGGCATGGTGCCTTTCTCCGCCTTTGCGACCTCCCGCTGGGAAACGGGCTCACCTCGCCTGGAGCGCTACAACGGCTATTCCGCGCTGGAAATTGTGGGTGAAGCCGCGCCGGGCTTAAGTACCGGCACCGCCATGGACATCATGGAACAGCTGGTGAGCAAGCTGCCAAACGGCTTTGGTCTCGAGTGGACGGGCATGTCCTACCAGGAACGCCTCTCCGGCGCGCAGGCCCCTGCCCTGTATGCTATCTCGCTACTGGTGGTGTTCCTGTGCCTTGCGGCGCTGTATGAGAGCTGGTCGGTGCCGTTCTCCGTCATGCTCGTCGTGCCGCTTGGGGTGATCGGCGCACTGCTCGCCACCTGGATGCGCGGCCTGGAGAACGACGTTTATTTCCAGGTCGGGCTGCTGACGGTGATTGGGCTTTCGGCGAAGAACGCCATTCTGATCGTCGAATTTGCCAATGACCTGAACGCCAAAGGCCAGGACCTGGTCGCCGCCACGCTTGAGGCCTGCCGCCAGCGCCTGCGCCCTATTTTGATGACTTCACTGGCGTTTATTTTCGGCGTGCTGCCGATGGCGACCAGCACCGGAGCGGGCTCCGGCAGCCAGCATGCGGTAGGCACGGGCGTCATGGGCGGGATGATCTCCGCCACCGTGCTGGCCATCTTCTTTGTGCCGCTGTTCTTTGTGCTGGTGCGCAGACGCTTCCCGCTGAAAGAGCATCACGACTAAGCGCCGCAGATCTTCGGCCACAAAAAAGGCGACCTCTAAAGGGCCGCCTTTTACTGATGTTCGCTGAGTATTCAGTAACAGAATATCGCGCCGTTGCTTTTTATGCCGGAACGCTTATTTGCGCAACATATCTTCGATGAAGTCTTTCCACTGCCCTAATTCGTGCTCGATCATAACCGCCTCTCTTGATGTTGGCGCAATTATACGCGGATATATTCTGCGATTGAACCCTTTTTGAGCGGCTAAGTCTTGAGCGCCTTCACAAATATATTGTTAGCAGAATAATGATTTAGCCTGAAATCGCGGCTCGATAATTCCCCGCACCTGCGGCAAAATGGTTGCCCTCTGAAAATTAAAACAGGACCGACCGCCACCATGATCACCATGTACGGCATTAAAAACTGCGACACCATCAAAAAGGCGCGCCGCTTTCTGGAAGCTCAGGACGTGGATTACCAGTTTCACGACTACCGCGTTGACGGGCTGGACGCTGCGCTGCTGAACGGGTTTATTGCAGAACTCGGCTGGGAAGCGCTGCTTAATACGCGCGGGACCACCTGGCGCAAGCTGGATGAAGCCCATCGCGCATCCATCACAGACGCACAAAGCGCGGCGGCGCTGATGCTGGAGATGCCGGCAATCATCAAACGCCCATTGCTCTGCGCGCCCGGTCAGCCTATGCTGCTGGGTTTCAACGAAACTCACTATCAGCAGTTTATCAACGAGGTATAGTCTTATGTCCTGCCCGGTTATTGAGCTGACGCAACAGCTTATTCGTCGCCCTTCCCTGAGCCCGGATGATGCCGGTTGCCAGGCGCTGCTGATTGAACGCCTGCGCGCGATTGGTTTTACCGTTGAACACATGGATTTCGGCGATACCCAGAACTTCTGGGCCTGGCGTGGACAGGGCGAAACGCTGGCGTTTGCCGGGCATACCGACGTGGTCCCGTCAGGCGATGCCGACCGCTGGATCAACCCACCGTTTGAACCGACCATTCGTGACGGGATGCTGTTTGGCCGCGGTGCCGCAGACATGAAAGGTTCGCTGGCCGCGATGGTGGTGGCCGCAGAGCGTTTCGTCGCCCAGCATCCAAACCATAAAGGCCGCCTGGCGTTTCTCATCACCTCCGATGAAGAAGCCAGCGCGACCAACGGCACGGTTAAGGTCGTTGAGGCGCTGATGGCGCGTCGCGAACGCCTGGACTACTGCCTCGTAGGCGAGCCGTCCAGTACTGAAATCGTCGGCGACGTGGTGAAAAACGGCCGTCGCGGCTCTCTGACCTGTAACCTGACTATTCACGGCGTGCAGGGCCACGTTGCCTACCCGCATCTGGCGGATAACCCGGTGCACCGCGCAGCCCCGATGCTCGCAGAGCTGACGGGGATTGAATGGGACAAAGGCAACGAGTTCTTCCCGGCCACCAGCATGCAGATTGCCAACGTTAAGGCCGGGACCGGCAGCAACAACGTTATCCCAGGCGACATGTTCGTCCAGTTTAACTTCCGCTTCAGCACCGAACTGACCGATGAAGACATCAAGCAGCGCGTTATCGCCCTGCTGGATAAGTACGAACTGCGCTATACCGTCGAGTGGTGGCTTTCCGGCCAGCCGTTCCTGACCTCACGCGGTAAGCTGGTGGATGCGGTAGTGAACGCCGTTGAGCACTATAATGAGATTAAACCGCAGCTGTTAACCACGGGCGGTACATCTGACGGGCGCTTTATCGCTCGCATGGGGGCTCAGGTTGTTGAGCTGGGGCCGGTGAATGCCACCATTCATAAAATCAATGAATGCGTAAACGCCGCCGACCTGCAGCTGCTGGCCCGGATGTACCAGCGCATTATGGAACAGCTTGTCGCCTGACGGGCAGTCAACTGAACGAGGTATCAGCATGGAATGGCTATCGCATTACTGGTGGATTATCGTCCTGGTGTTATTGGTGGGGATGTTTATTAACGTCATTAAAGACCTGAGCCGGATAGATCCGAAGAAGTACATGGCAGACAAACCCGAGCTTCCGCCGCATCGTGATTTTAACGATAAGTGGGACGACGAGGACGACTGGCCTAAAAAGAAATAGCCAGACGCCTCACTCCGGGCGATTCCGGAGTGAGGCGCATATTTACAGTAGCTCAATCAGATCATCATCTTTCGGTGCTCCGCCGCCGCTCAAAGCCTCATCAAAATAGTGCTTCGGCACGGTGTAGCGCAGGTGATCCAGCGCCGCCTTCATGCTGCGGTCGTCGATCGCATGCCCCAGGGAATCAATCAGATCCAGCGTGACGTCCCCACCCAGGCTAAGTAATTTCTCGGCGGCATCTACCGAATGCGTCGCGTGGATCACTTTGTCATTATCGCCGTGAATCAGGTGAATCGTGGTGCTGGTAGACGCCTGCTGCGGCAGCTCCGCGTAACGCCCGCTAAAGGCGATGACGCGTGCCGCAAGGCCTGGCTGCGCTTTAATGCTTTCCAGTGCCATGATGGCCCCCTGCGAAAAGCCGATCAGCGCGGTGCCCGTTGGCGGCACGCCGCTTTGCTGCTGCCAGTAGCGCACGGTTTCAATAAAGGCTGGCATCACGGCATCCACCCGCTGCTGGCGGTTTTCCTCCGTCACGCCCGCCACGGAGAACCACTCCCGGCCAGCGCCGCTTTGGTCCGGGCCGCTAATACTGACCACCAGTGCGTCAGGAAATTCCGGAGCAAACCAGCTGCCGATTTCGCCCATCGCTTTCGCCGTGTCACCCACGCCGTGGAACAGCAGTATCAGTTGGCTGGCCGGTGTGGCTGGGCTTTGGACAACAAAATGGTCATGTTTCATGGTTTTCTCCTGGTTGATGGAGACAACTATACGCCGCCGTCAGGGGATGACCATGCCGTTTCATTGAACAAGTTAGTGGAATTTTTGCAATTGCAAAATACCGTTTCGCAGCGCCTCTGTCCTTGCCTGATCCAGGTTTTCCAGCGCGCTTCGAGCTTCCTCACGCATCAGCGCAAGCAACGCTTTTTTGCCAGAAAGCCCCAGCCGCTGGCTAAGGACTTCGCTGCTTTCACGCCGCTCGAGGCGACCGCGCAGGGCGTGAAGCGGTAAAGGGCTCGCCAGCAGAAGGCGATTCAACGCGCCCAGGCAGGCTTCCAGCGGACGATGCGCGAAAGCAAAGCCGGACAGCTCTTCCCAGTCTGCTGCCAACAATTCTGTTGGGCTATCCGTGGTCAGCGGCAAAGACAATTCCAGCCAGTTTTTTTGCCATGGCCAGTCTCGCTGTAGCCGCTGCCGCTCATGGCTTGTTAACGCCTCGCCTTCCGGCGTGAGCGGCAATAGCGCCATCGCGCTGTAGCAGCCGCTGCTGGCTTCTTTATGACTGCCGATACGCACCAGCTCAAACCCGCAGCGCTGCCAGAAGCGCCATAGCTCATCGGTGTAGCCGAAGCTGACCGAGAGATAGTCATATCGGGCCTTCGCGGCCTGCAGAGCAAGCTGAATCATGCTGGCGCCAATATGTTCGCGCTGGCGCTGAGGATGAACGGCAATGCGGCTGATGCGCAGCCCACGCAGCGTAGCGGCAAGCGGGCTGCCACCATGCGCCGCCAGCGATTGCGCCACCAGATTGCCTTTGGGGCGACGGAATCCGGCCCACACGTTCCGGCTCAGGTTTTCATCCAGCCCGCCCTCTTCGACCATCCATAATGCCCCTGCGCATAGATCTCCTGCGCTGGCCGCGATGAAATGCTGGCCGGGAGCATCAAGCATGCGCCTCCAGTCGAGGGGGGAGGTACGGTAATGTGCGCCGGAGAGCAGCCGGTACATCTGCTGCAGCTGTTCCGGTTTTTGCGACCAGTCAGCCTGATCCACGACCTGTAATACCGGATCGCCCTGCGGGAAGCGCTCAAGATCCGGCTCATCGAACAGCATGATCCGGTCAACGACATGTTCCAGCGGATCGTTTTGCGCCCAGCGGATCGGCGTATCAAGCGTGAAGCGCCTGAGTGACGGCAGCGTTGCGCAAAACTTCAGTAAAAAACCGCGCCCCGTTCCCTCGTACCCTTGCACGGTCGTGGTCAGCAAAACGCGCGGGAAGCGTTCGATCAACTGGCGTAATAGCGGAGCTGGAATCGCAGCCGCCTCATCAACAACCAGCCAGTCATACGCCGGCAGATCGTGTTCGGCAGCCAGCACGTCCGGAGCCATAAACTGGAAGGATCCTCCCGCATAGCGAGCCAAAACGTCGGTGGCGGCCTTTGCCGGAGCGGTGACCAGAGAATCGCCAGGGCTGCGGCCAACCAACATACCGGCCAGAGCAGACTTGCCCCGCCCTCTGGCCGCCGTCACCACCGCCACGCCGCGCTCCATCTCAGACAAATTATCGAGAATGGCTGCCTGCTCCTGCTCAGGCGCACCGCTTGCGGGCTGCCAGTCAGGACGAAAAGCAAAACGATTCAGGATTAACGGCTCATGCTGCTGCCACAGCACGGACTCTGAATCCTGCCGTATGCAGCGCTGCAGATGGGAAACAAAATGAGGCACTGGGATCGCCCGGGGAGTATCGCTCCAGCGGCAGGAATCTTCATCGGGAAGCGAAGGCCAAAGCGGCCAGTCTGGCGTCAGCAAAAGCAGCCAGCTGCCCGCTTTAAGCATGCCGGAAAGCGCCGCGAGTGCGGCGGCATCCAGCCCGAGCCTGGCATCGAATACGGCATGCTGAAATTCACGTCCCAGCATGCTCCGCACCGCCGAGGGGGCACAGTGAAAAGGCTGCTCAGCCGAAGGGCCAACCCACAGCCAGTCTCCGGGTAAAGAAGCCGACAGCGTGGCAACCTGCTGGCTGCTCCATTCACTTTCGCCGGCCAGCACCATCAGCCGACGAATGCCCGTTTGCTGCATTTGCGTCGTCGCCAGCTGCAGCTGCTCTATCGTCCCTGCGGTCATTGATTAACGGAGCGCATTGCCGAAGGTGTTGCACTGGGACGGATCGCCGCCGTCAAAACCACGCTTGAACCAGGTGTAGCGCTGCTCTGAAGTGCCGTGGGTAAAGCTGTCCGGCACCACGCGCCCCTGGCTTTGCTGCTGCAGGCGATCGTCCCCGATGGCTTCGGCAGCGTTGAGCGCCTCTTTCAGATCGCCCGAGTCGAGCACCTGCTGTTTCTGCATACTGTTACCCCAGACGCCGGCGAAGCAGTCGGCCTGAAGCTCCATTTTCACCGACAGGCGATTGCCTTCGGCCTGAGACGCATTCTGCTGGAGCTGGCGCACCTTCGGCTCAATGCCCAGCAGCTTCTGCACGTGGTGACCCACTTCGTGAGCAATCACGTAGCCCTGGGCAAAGTCGCCGCCTGCACCTAGCTTATTGCGCATATCGTCGTAGAAAGAGAGGTCGATATAGACGGTACTGTCCGCCGGGCAGTAGAACGGCCCCATCACGGACTGGCCGGTACCACAGCCGGTACGCGTTGCCCCGCGATACATCACCAGCTTAGGTTGCTGGTAGGTGCGGCCCATTTTCTGGAAAATTTCACCCCAGGTATCTTCGGTTGTCGCCAGAATTACCGAGGTAAACTTAGCGGCCTCGTCGTCTTTCGGACTGATGGTACGCTGCTGGGAAGATTGCTGGGAGACTTGCGGCTCGCCGGACAGGAAGGAAGTAAGATCGACGCCGTAATAGCTTGCCACAATAACCACGACAAGCAGCACCAGGCCACCTTTACCCCGAGGTATGCGGAATCCGCCGCCGCCCATGCTCATGCCGGGGCCGGAGGCGTCATTGCGCCTGTCCTCTACGTTGTCGCTTTCGCGACGTCCTTGCCAACGCATACGTTCATCCTCATTCACAACTTGTAATGGATAGATCGTAGGTGGTTACCGGCAGGATTACCATAAGAACAGGCAGCGAAAAAACAGGGTGCGCAAAAACGCACCCCATTGCGCAACGTAAACGATTGCGTGGTTAGTCTAATTTAACGCCGAGACGGTGAGCAACTTCCTCATACGCTTCAATCAGGCCACCCAGGCTCTGGCGGAAACGGTCTTTGTCCATCTTATCAAGCGTTTCTTTGTCCCACAGGCGGCTGCCGTCCGGGGAGAACTCGTCGCCCAGCACCACTTCGCCTTTGAACAGGCCAAACTCCAGCTTGAAGTCCACGAGGATCAGGCCAGCGTCATCAAACAGCTTGCTCAGCACGTCGTTAGCTTTGTAGCTCAGCTCGCGCATGCGGGCCAGATTCTCTTTGCTCACCCAGCCAAAGGTTTCGCAGTAAGATTCATTGACCATCGGATCGTGCATGGCGTCGTTTTTCAGGAACAGATCGAACAGCGGTGGGTTCAGCTCGATACCTTCTTCAATGCCAAGGCGCTTCACCAGAGAACCCGCGGCGCGGTTACGAATCACGCACTCCACCGGCACCATGTCGAGCTTCTTCACCAGCACTTCGTTATCAGACAGCAGCGCTTCCATCTGGGTCGGAATACCCGCTTCTTCCAGTTTGGCCATAATGAAATGGTTAAACTTGTTGTTTACCATGCCTTTACGATCGAACTGCTCGATGCGTGCACCGTCACCTGCTGACGTATCGTTACGGAATTCGAGCACCAACAGATCCGGGTTTTCCGTACTGTAAACGGTCTTCGCTTTGCCGCGATACAACTCAGCTTGCTTTTGCATCTTTCTTACTCCAGGTATAGCGATCGCTTGCGCAATCGGAGGGGTTTACCCGTCATACTTCAAGCTGCATGTGCGTTGGTTGCTCCTGCTCACTCCGGTCACATAGTTAGCTATGCTCCCGGAGATTTCCAGGCTTACCGCCTTCCTGCAGCTCGAATTATTTAGGGTATCTACATAGGCCTAAATAACAAGGGCCGGAATTAACCGGCCCCTCAGTGTTACTTGCTGAATGCTGCCTGGAAGACAGCGACCAGCGCATCGTTCTGAGACTGCGTCAGCGGATGCCCTTTCGGGTCGATGAACTGCAGGCTGCTGCGGTTATCGAGGTCGCCAACCTGCAGCTTATAATCACCGTTCACCAGACCCGGATCTTTCGCCCCGAGGTCGCTCCAGCTGCCGTCAGACAACGCCTTGTAGGTCACCGCGATACTGCCCTGAGAACGGGTGGTATCGGTCACCTTCATGCCTGCTTTTTCAAGCGCGGCCGGCAGGCGGGTCCACACGACGTTGAACGGCGCACGCACCACCAGCATTGGCAGGCCGGTGTCATCCGCGGCGCTCTGCACGTCAAGCTGGGCAGAGCTGCGGTTTTCCTGCGCATTCTGACGCGAGGTTTCAGACTTATCGAGGCCGGCACTGATGGTGTTCAGCATTTGCGCGCTGTAGCGCTGCAGAGCCGAAGCATCCGCGACCGGTTTGCCGCCCTGCTCAAGGTTCAGCAGTTTGACAACGACCGACTGCTGGTAGCCCTGCGGCTGCACGCTAATCTGGTAACGTCCACGGTACTGCACGTCTTCGTCAGCGCGGTTCCACTGTACCCAGTCGGTAGTCAGGGTTTGGCCGGCATCGTTACGTTGAGCGATCGCGTAGTTCTCGGACTGCAGAATGCTCACCACCTGAGACCACAGGCCGCTCGCCTTGTTGGCTTCAACTTGCAGCGTGGCGGTATCACCGGTGAACTGGGTGCGAGCCCCGTTCACCAATGCCAGCGCCTGTGCCGGTGGGCGAATATCCAGCTGCTTGCCTACTCCACCACTGCCGTTAGTGACCGGAATGTTGTAATCGCCATTCTGAATCGGCAGGATCATCCCCGCCGGAGCGTGGATTTCCGCAAGTGGGGTCGCATCCAGGTAGGACTCATCGCCGCTAACCTGACGCTTGTAACGCTGATCGGAACTGCACGCCGCTAACAGCATGGCGAGCGAAACAACAGCAACTTTTGCCACCGTCGACTTCTGTACTGAGTAAGCCATCAAATCTCCCTAAGCTTTACAGCAGACCGGCATGCTTAAGCGCGCTAATAATCACCGGGCGACTTGCGTCGGTCAGCGGCGTCATCGGCAGGCGTAAGGTATCGGTTGCCACAAGACCCAACTCCCTGGCGGCCCATTTCACCGGGATAGGGTTGGGTTCTACAAACAATTTATGGTGCAGCGGCATCAGACGCTGATTAATTTCGCGAGCCTGTGCAAATTGCCCTGAGGTGGCCAGTTTACACATTTCCGCCATCTCACGCGCGGCTACGTTTGCGGTCACGGAAATTACGCCGTGGCCACCAAGCTGAATAAAGTCCAGCGCGCTGGCGTCATCGCCGCTCACCAGGATGAAGTCATCTTCAACCAGCTCTTTGATCTGGTTTACGCGGCTTAAGTTCCCGGTAGCTTCTTTGATACCGATAATATTTTTGATTTTCGCCAGGCGGCCAACGGTTTCAGGCAGCATGTCGCAGCCGGTACGAGACGGCACGTTATACAGCATCTGCGGCAGATGGGTGCTTTCAGCAATCGCTTTAAAGTGCTGGAACAGCCCTTCCTGGGTAGGACGGTTGTAATAAGGGGTGACCGTCAGGCAGCCCACAATGCCGCTGTCCTGCAGGTGATGCGTCAGGGAAATCGCTTCGGAAGTCGCGTTAGCACCGGTACCGGCAATAATCGGGATACGCCCGTCGGCCAGTTCAACGGTAAGCTTCACTACGTCGACGTGTTCGTCGTGGCTTAAGGTAGCCGATTCGCCGGTAGTCCCTACCGAGACAATCGCCGATGTTCCGCTGGCGACATGGTAATCAATCAGTTTTTTCAGGCTGGACCGGCAGACATTACCTTTCTCATCCATCGGCGTAATTATCGCGACAACACTTCCCGTAAACATTAGCCACCCTCTGTGCAAACATGTTCTCCAATGTTACGTTTGGTGCCATAGCAAAAGCAAGCCGCCAGAAGGCGCTAAGCGGTTGGCAGCTTACTTTTTTTATGCTTTCCTAATGTGAATCTCACCGATTGACAGGAAGAACACGCTTGACACCCTCATCACACCATTATTTGGTTATCACAGCCCTGGGGGCGGACCGTCCTGGTATCGTCAATACTATTACCCGCCACGTGAGCAGCTGCGGCTGCAACATCGAAGACAGCCGGCTTGCCATGCTGGGTGAAGAGTTCACCTTTATCATGCTGCTTTCCGGCAGCTGGAACGCGATAACCCTGATCGAATCTACCCTGCCGCTGAAGGGCGCGGAACTCGATCTGTTAATTGTGATGAAACGCACAACCGCCCAGGAAAGACCGGCCACCCCGGCCACGGTTTGGGTACAGGTTGAAGTGGCAGACTCGCCGCACCTGATTGAGCGATTTACCCACCTGTTTGACACCCATCAAATGAACATTGCCGAGCTGGTTTCCCGCACTCAGCCTGCTGAGAACGACGTGGGGCCGCGTCTGTATATCCAGATAACTGCCCACAGCCCAGGTTCACAGGATGCGACAATTATCGAGCAAGCGTTTAAAGCCCTATGTACAGAACTGAAAGCAGAAGGCACTATTAACGTGGTTAACCCACAGCAAGATGATTAAAGACGGAGAGTAGTGATGAGCCCACTGAAAGCCGGTGATAGTGCACCGAAATTTAGCTTGCCCGATCAGGACGGCGAACAAGTAAATTTAACCGACTTCCAGGGACAGAGAGTTCTGGTTTATTTCTATCCAAAAGCGATGACACCAGGCTGCACCGTGCAGGCATGTGGTTTGCGCGACAACATGGATGAGTTGAAAAAGCGTGGCGTGGAAGTGCTGGGCATCAGCACCGACAAGCCGGAAAAACTTTCCCGTTTTGCCGAGAAAGAGCTGCTTAACTTCACCCTGCTTTCTGACGAAGACCATCAGGTCTGCAATCAGTTTGGCGTGTGGGGCGAGAAATCTTTCATGGGCAAAACCTATGACGGGATTCACCGTATCAGCTTCCTGCTGGACGGCGACGGTAAAGTGGAAAAGGTCTTTGATGATTTCAAAACCAGTAACCACCACGATATCGTTGTGAACTGGCTGACAGAAAACGCCTAAGAACACACAAAAAAGCCGACGTCTCAGTCGGCTTTTTTATTCCCGTTATTCCCGGGTGACCGCGTCATCCACCAGCGAAGCATCCGGCCAGGCATGAACGACGGCTTTAATCAGCGTTGCCAGCGGGATAGCGAAGAACACGCCCCAGAATCCCCACAGCCCGCCGAAAATCACCACTGACAGAATAATCACCAGCGGATGAAGGTTGACCGCCTCCGAAAACAGCACCGGCACCAGCAGGTTGCCGTCGAGCGCCTGAATAATCAGGTACACCCCAAACAGCGTCCAGAACTCAGTGCCGAGGCCAAACTGGAACAGCGCCACGCAGATAACCGGAATGGTGACCACAAACGCGCCGATGTACGGAATAAGCACCGAGAAGCCCACCAGCACCGCCAGCAGCAGCGAATAGTTCAGCCCGAAGACAATAAAGCCGATATAGGTCGCCACGCCAACGACGATCATTTCCAGCACTTTGCCGCGAATATAGTTGGTGATTTGCTGGTTCATCTCCAGCCAGACCTGCCCCGCCAGGCCACGGTTGCGCGGCAGAACGCGGCGCACGGCGTTCAGCATCTGCTCTTTATCCTTCACCAGGAAGAACACCATCAGCGGAACCAGAATCAGATAGATAGCCAGCGTCAGCAGCCCAACCAGCGACGCCAGGGAGAATTTCACCACCTGGTCGCCCATGCCTGACAGCCGCCCGCGCACGTTTTCGGCCATGGCGTCGATAATGCCCGCGTCCACCAGCGCCGGGTAGCGCTTCGGCAGCGTGGCGGCAAAATCAGAAAGCTTGTTGAGCATTCCCGGCATATCGCGAATCAGGTTGATCCCCTGCTGCCAGGCGACGGGGGCCACAAACAGCACCATCAGCAGCAAAATGCCGACAAACAGCACCAGCACGATAGTCGTCGCCCACGTTCGGGAACAGCCGACACGCTCCAGGCGCACCGTCGGCCACTCAAGCAAATAGGCCAGAACAATAGCCACCAGCAGCGGCGCCAGCAGGCCATGAAGGAAGAACAGAATGCAAAAGCCCGCCACAAGAATAACCAGCAGCGCAATCGCCTCCGGATCGCTGAAACGACGGCGATACCACTGCAACAACATGTCGAGCATACATCCCTTCCGTGAAGTTTTTTTTGATGGCGAATTGTATCGAAATGTCACCGTAAAGACTTTGCTTTTTACGGCGGATTACAAAGGGATAATCAACCAAATAAAATCTTCGCAGCTTCAACGCCCTACAGTACACTTCTTTAAGCGAACAAACTTGTACTCATCGTGTCAAAATCTGACAACGACTAAACGGGACAGTAGTTATGGTTAGGCAGTTGAAAAAGACCCTGATTGCAACACTTACGGCCGCACTGCTGGCGGGAAGCGCACTCCCTGTAAACGCGGATGTGACTGACCAGCTTCCCGACATGGGAACATCCGCGGGCAGCACGCTGTCTATCGCCCAGGAAATGCAGATGGGCGATTTTTACGTCCGTCAGCTGCGAGGCAGCGCCCCGCTGATTAACGATCCGTTGCTCACGCAGTACATTAACTCGCTGGGGATGCGGCTGGTCAGCCATGCTAACTCGGTGAAAACGCCTTTCCACTTCTTCTTAATCAACAACGACGAAATTAACGCCTTCGCCTTCTTTGGCGGCAACGTGGTGCTGCATTCGGCGCTGTTCCGCTATGCCGACTCAGAAAGCCAGCTGGCTTCGGTTATGGCTCACGAGATTTCCCACGTGACCCAGCGCCACCTGGCGCGTGCGATGGAAGACCAGAAGAAAAATGCGCCGCTGACCTGGGTGGGCGCGCTGGGCTCGATCCTGCTGGCGATGGCGAGCCCACAGGCAGGGATGGCCGCGCTGTCCGGTACGTTGGCCGGGACTCAGCAAGGCATGATCAGCTTTACCCAGCAGAACGAGCAGGAGGCAGACCGCATTGGCATTCAGGTGCTGCAGCGTTCGGGCTTTGATCCACAGGCGATGCCGGGCTTCCTCGAAAAACTGCTCGACCAGGCTCGCTACTCTTCTCGCCCACCTGAAATTCTGCTGACTCACCCGCTGCCGGAAAGCCGCCTGGCGGACGCCCGCAACCGTGCCAACCAAATGCGCCCGGTAGTTGTGCAGTCCTCAGAAAACTTCTATATGGCAAAGGTTCGCACCCTCGGGATGTATAACTCAGGACGGAATCAGCTGACCCCGGACCTGCTGGATACCTGGTCAAAAGGCAACGTGCGTGAGCAAAGCGCGGCGCAATACGGGCGAGCGCTGCAGGCTTTACAGGCGGATAAATATGACGAAGCAAGAAAAGCGCTTCAGCCGCTGCTTGCCGCCCAGCCGGCAAACCCCTGGTATCTCGATCTGGCGACAGATATCGACCTCGGCCAGCACAAGGCAAACGACGCTATCAACCGGCTGAAAAACGCCCCGGATCTGAAGAACAACCCGGTGCTGCAGCTGAACCTCGCCAACGCTTATCTTGAAGGCGGGCAGCCCGCCGAAACGGCAACGCTGCTTAACCGCTACACCTTCGCCCATCCAGACGATACCAACGGCTGGGATCTGCTGGCTCAGGCGCAGGGCAAACTAGGCAACCGCGATCAGGAGCTGGCGGCGCGCGCCGAAGTCATGGCGCTAAACGGCCGTCTGGATCAGGCCATTTCGCTGCTCGGCAGCGCCAGCTCGCAGGTGAAGCTCGGCAGCCTGCAGCAGGCCAGGTACGACGCCCGTATCGATCAGCTGCGCCAGCTACAGCAGCGCTTTAAACCTTATATGAAGATGTAACAGGAGTCCGTATGTCCAAGAAGGTCGAAATTTACCACAACCCACGCTGCTCCAAGAGCCGCGAAACGCTGAACCTGCTAAAGGAAAACGGCGTCGATCCGGAGGTGGTGCTTTATCTGGAAACCCCACCGGACGCAGCGACCATCCAGTCGCTGCTGAAGAAGCTGGGCTTCACCAGCGCGCGTGAACTGATGCGCCGCAAAGAAGACCTGTACAAAGAGCTAAAGCTGGATGACGCCAGCCTCAGCGAAGGAGCGCTTATTAACGCCATGGTTGAGCACCCGAAACTCATCGAGCGCCCTATCGTTCTCGCCAATGGGAAAGCCCGTATTGGCCGCCCGCCTGAGCAGGTGCTCGAGATCCTCTAACCTGCCCCGCCCGTTCCCTTCCGGGAGCGGGTTAGCCGCTCACCGGCACAATTTTCAGCTCAGCTAGCCCCACGCCAAGCTTGCGCGGATCGTGCCCCAGAATATTGCCCTCGTTGGACAGCTGCGGCTTCGGTGGCTCAATGGTCAGCACCTTGCTGCCTTCAGGGTTATCAAAGCGCAGCGTGACGGTAGAGAGCTGGTCGCCAAAGGTGATGGTCTGCTCTTCATCACCGACCTTCACCGAAATCGGCTCGCCGACGTTCGGGCCGAAGGCTTTCGCCATCAGCACCAGATCGAACGTTGCCGGCAGCGGATCCTGATACTCAATCGTCACAGCCGGAGCCATGTTGGCGTTTGACCAGCGGCCCCAGGCTTCCGGGCGCGAAATGCCGCTGAACTGCTTCACGCTTTGCGGCGCCCCGGCCACGTTGAAGATGAAGCTGTCCGCCTGGTAGCGAATGCTGTTTTCATCCGCCTTCAGCAAGGCAACGTTGTTTTTAAAACGCTCGTTACTCTGCGTTTGCCCGTCAAACTGCACGTTGTACTCGTCCAGCGGCTTGTCCACCCGCCTTACCGTTGGCTCGCCGCCCAGCTGCCCCTGAGCCACACAGAGCCCGGTAGAAAGCGCGAGCTGTGGCTCCCACAGGCGCGCCATTTTGTAGCAGCGGTCGGCCCAGATAAACCTATCGTCACTTTTAAAATCAGCCAGCTGATAGCGCAATGGCGCGGAATATTCACTTTCCGGCAGCGGCTCAATTTTACCTTTACCGATCTTCAGCAGCAGCGGCAGCTTGAAGTGCGCGCCGGAGTAGCTGAACGTGTTTTTCTTCTGGTCGATGCTGTAGCGGCTGATGGTTTTCGGGAAGTTCCACAAATCGATCACGTCCGGCTTCCACTCGGTGACCTTCTCTTTCAGGTTGGTAAAGACCATCGACAGCGACTCGCCGGACAGGCTGCTGCGCCCCAGGCCGATGTAGTTCCCGCCGCCGAGAATATCCAGCACCGTGGCGCCGTTATCCATCGTGTTGCGCTTCACGGCTTTTATTTCCGCCTGCGGTTTGTCGCCGCGAATCACAAAGAACAGGTTCTGCCTGTCCTGCTTGGTCAGGTATTTATACGCCGTGTTGTTCATCGCCAGATGATCGGAAGAAACCACGATCACCGTATTACGGAAATAAGGCGAGGCTTTGATTTTGTCTATTAGCGCCGCGATATGCTCCTGGCTACAGGAGACGGCGCTAAAAGAGCGGTTTTCTTTGCCATCGTAGCTGTAGCTGCGGCGGTTACAGGTGCGCGAAATAAAGCCGTCCGGGTGATGGGTGTCGACCGTCAGCGTAAACAGCGAGAAGCGCTTCCCGGCCTTAGAAAGCTCGATAAACTTGTCATAAGCTTCGTCCAGCACCGTATCATCGTAAAAGCCCCAGTTATTCTTGTAATTCGGGTCGGCCACCATCCCCTTCAGCTCCTGCGCGCCGTACATATGCTCGAAGCCGTGGGACTGCAGGAAAATGTCTTTGCCGGCAAAGCGCAGGTCCGCGCCCTGAATAAAGTAGTTTTGATAGCCCGATGCCTTAAGAATATCGCCGAGGCAGATGTTCTTCGGGAAGAAGCTCGACATCGACGCCGAAGAGTTTCCCTCAAACGGGGCAAACAGCGGGACACCGCACTGCGAGGCCACAATACCCGCGATGGTGTAATCCATGCCCGCCATCTGGCTGGTGTGGCTGAAATCTATCGCCTGGCTTTTCAGGGCGTTCAGCTCGGGCGCTAAGTCAGGAAACGCCTGCTCATCAAAATAGGTGCGCTCCAGGCTTTCGCCGTAGATATAGACGAGGTTCAGCTTCGGCTGCTTAATGGTGCCTTCCGGCACTTTATACCAGTCGGCAAAGTCAGACGTGCCGGTACGGGTCTGGGACTTAATCAGCGACACCACCTGCTGATAAGCGGGCGTTGTTTTTATCGAGAACAGGGCCAGAAACAGCGCCAGGGCGCTGTAGCCCAAATGATGAGGATGGTTCTTTCGGCGTAAAATCCAGGTCAGACCGCCAAATATGGCAATCAACCCGACGGCAAGCCCCAGCCCGGGCAGAATGTATTTGCCGACGCCTGCGCCGGTCATGCTGCTGGTGAGCGTGTAGAGCACCGCGTCGTTAATGCCCTCGCCGGTAAAATAGTTACTGGCAAGCAGGGTCACGTTGAGCACGATAAACAGGCCGAGCATCAGCAGGATGATCGTCAGCCACCAGATATTTCGACCGGCTTTTACCGCATACACGGCAATAGCCGCCAAAAACAGCACCAAAGAAAGCAATTCGGACAACGCCAGTACCTCAGTCATCGCGCAGCCCGGCGCGATTTTTCATGCAGAAAAATAACAGCCGGTAATTTAACCTCACTGTCACATGGCTGCAATTCACCTGACATTACTTTGCGCACGACGTCGGGTTTTCAGCAACTGAGGTGCATTTTAGGACTAACGGCCTTTAATAGTTTCCAGCTATTACAACCATCGCTACTACAACGGACCGGGGAATTGACCTTTTTGGCGCTAAAATGCTGTAATTTCGCCGCTGTTATAATTTTTTAAAGTGGAATTGTAACGCGCAACACCGGCCACCCTCGCAACGGGTGGCCTTTTTTATGCCCGCAGAAAACGCTGTTAGGTATTACCTCTTGATTCAATAAAACCTACCCATTAGAGCCCCGGGCTAAAATTCGGTACCTTTCTCCCATCGCAAAACGGAGGAAGTTTAGATGTCTTTAATTAATACCAAAATCAAACCATTCAAAAACCAGGCTTTTAAAAACGGCGAATTCGTTGAAGTCACGGAAAAAGATACCGAAGGCCGCTGGAGCGTTTTCTTCTTCTACCCGGCTGACTTTACTTTCGTTTGCCCGACCGAACTGGGCGACGTGGCTGACCATTACGAAGAACTGCAGAAGCTGGGCGTAGACGTGTATTCCGTCTCTACCGACACCCACTTCACCCACAAAGCGTGGCACGGCAGCTCTGAAACCATCGCTAAAATCAAATACGCGATGATCGGCGACCCAACCGGTGCGCTGACCCGTAACTTCGAAAACATGCGTGAAGACGAAGGTCTGGCAGACCGTGCAACCTTCGTTGTTGACCCACAGGGCATCATCCAGGCTATCGAAGTGACCGCCGAAGGCATTGGCCGTGACGCTTCTGACCTGCTGCGCAAAGTGAAAGCTGCCCAGTACGTAGCTTCTCACCCAGGCGAAGTTTGCCCGGCTAAATGGAAAGAAGGCGAAGCGACTCTGGCTCCATCTCTGGACCTGGTCGGCAAAATCTAAGTTTTACCCGCGTTACCCTCTTTTATTTTACGGCTACGCCTTTTGGTAGCCGTTTTTTTCTCGCCACCAGGGAGACTGACCATGCTCGACACAACAATGAAAACCCAGCTCAAAGCCTATCTTGAGAAACTAACGAAACCTGTTGAGTTGATTGCCACGCTGGACGACGGCGCGAAATCATCTGAAGTAAAAGAACTGCTGGCAGAAATAGCTGAGTTATCTGACAAAGTTTCTTTCAGCATTAATAACGACCTGCCGGTGCGCAAACCGTCGTTTTTAATCACTAACCCAGGCTCAAACCAGGGCCCGCGCTTTGCCGGCTCCCCGCTGGGTCACGAATTCACTTCCCTGGTGCTGGCCTTGCTCCAGGTCGGCGGTCATCCGTCCAAAGAGTCTCAGGATCTGCTGGCGCAAATCCGTGAGATCGACGGCGACTTCCACTTTGAAACCTATTATTCCCTCTCCTGCCACAACTGCCCGGACGTTGTGCAGGCGCTGAACCTGATGAGCGTGCTGAACCCGCGCATCACCCACACCGCTATCGACGGCGGCGTTTACCAGAATGAAATTCAGGCACGCAACGTGATGGGCGTGCCTGCCGTATATCTTAACGGCAAAGAGTTTGGCCAGGGCCGCATGACGTTGGCTGAAATCGTGGGCAAAATTGACACCGGCGCAGAAAAACGTGCGGCACAAGCGCTGAACCAGCGTGAAGCTTATGACGTGCTGATCGTCGGCAGCGGCCCTGCGGGCGCGGCGGCGGCGGTGTATGCGGCGCGTAAGGGCATCCGTACCGGCCTGATGGGCGAACGCTTCGGCGGCCAGGTGCTGGATACCGTAGATATCGAAAACTACATTTCCGTACCAAAAACCGAAGGCCAGAAGCTGGCGGGCGCGCTGAAAGCCCACGTGGACGACTACGACGTAGACGTGATCGACACCCAAAGCGCCAGCAAGCTGATCCCGGCCAAAACCGAAGGCGGCCTGCATCAGATTCAAACCGCGTCCGGCGCAACCCTGAAAGCGCGCAGTATTATCGTGGCCACCGGCGCCAAATGGCGCAACATGAACGTGCCGGGCGAAGATCAGTACCGCACCAAAGGCGTGACCTACTGCCCGCACTGCGACGGCCCGCTGTTTAAAGGCAAGCGCGTGGCGGTGATCGGCGGCGGGAACTCCGGCGTGGAAGCGGCCATTGACCTGGCGGGCATCGTCGAGCACGTCACCCTGCTGGAATTTGCCCCAGAAATGAAGGCCGACCAGGTTCTGCAAAACAAAGTGCGCAGCCTGAAAAACGTCGACATCGTGCTGAACGCCCAGACGCTGGAAGTGAAAGGCGACGGCAGCAAAGTGACCGGCCTGCAGTATAAAGACCGCGTGACCGAAAGCGTGCATGACGTTGCCCTGGCCGGCATCTTCGTGCAAATCGGCCTGCTGCCGAACACCACCTGGCTGGAAGGCAGCGTGGAGCGCAACCGCATGGGTGAAATCATCATCGACGCGAAATGCGAAACCACCGTAAAAGGCGTGTTTGCCGCGGGCGACTGCACCACCGTGCCTTACAAACAGATCATCATCGCCACCGGCGAAGGCGCGAAAGCTTCCCTGAGCGCGTTTGATTACCTGATTCGCACCTCAGCCCCAGAATAAAGCACCTGCCAATAAGGCCGCGCCACAGCGGCCAGCCATAAAAAAAGCGGCTCATTGAGCCGCTTTTTCACGTTCTGAATCTTACTTACGACGCCAGGTCGTTCCGGCCGCGCCGTCTTCCAGCACAATGCCCATCTCGTTCAGACGATCGCGCGCCTGGTCCGCCAGCGCCCAGTCTTTCGACTGACGTGCATCGTTACGCTGCTTGATCAGCGCTTCGATCTCCGCCACTTCGCCGTCGTCCGCCTGCGCGCCGCCCTGCAGGAACTGCTCCGGATCCTGCTCCAGCAGGCCCAGAATTGCGGAGAGCTTACGCAGCGCCGCCGCCAGTCCGTTGGCCGCCGCAAGATCTTCCGTTTTCAGGCGGTTCACTTCACGGGCCATATCAAACAGCACGGAATAGGCTTCAGGGGTGTTGAAGTCGTCGTCCATCGCTTCGCGGAAGCGGGCTTCGAAGGCTTCTCCCCCGGCTGGCGCCACGCTGCTGTCCGTCCCGCGCAGCGAGGTGTAAAGACGCTCCAGCGCCGAGCGAGCCTGTTTCAGGTTCTCTTCGCTGTAGTTGAGCTGGCTGCGGTAGTGGCCGGACATCAGGAAGTAACGCACGGTTTCCGCGTCGTAATACTTCAGCACGTCACGCACGGTGAAGAAGTTGCCCAGCGATTTGGACATCTTCTCACGGTCAACCATCACCATCCCGGAGTGCATCCAGGTGTTGACGTACTCGCCGTCGTGGGCACAGGTAGACTGCGCGATTTCGTTCTCGTGGTGCGGGAACATCAGATCGGAGCCGCCACCGTGAATGTCAAAGTGGTTGCCCAGCTCTTTGCAGTTCATGGCGGAACATTCGATATGCCAGCCCGGGCGGCCTTCGCCCCACGGAGAAGTCCATGCTGGTTCGCCCGGCTTGGACATTTTCCACAGCACGAAGTCCATCGGGTTGCGCTTCACGTCAACCACGTCAACGCGCGCCCCGGCCTGGAGCTGATCCAGATCCTGGCGAGACAACAGGCCGTAATTCGGGTCGGTGACCACCGAGAACATCACGTCGCCGTTCTCAGCCACATAGGCGTGATCGCGGGCCAGCAGCTGTTCAACAATTTCGATGATTTCCGGGATATGTTGGGTCGCACGCGGCTCGCTGTTCGGGCGTGAAATGTTCAGCGCGTCGAAATCTTTGTGCATTTCCACGACCATGCGATCGACCAGCGCCACAAAATCTTCGCCATTTTCATGGGCACGCTTAATGATTTTATCGTCAATGTCGGTGATGTTACGCACGTAGTTCAGCTCATAGCCCAGGGAACGCAGATAGCGCGCCACCACGTCAAACGCAACAAAAGTACGGCCATGGCCGATGTGACAGAGATCGTAAACGGTGATACCACACACGTACATGCCTACCTTTCCGGCATGAATAGGTTTGAATTCCTCTTTTTGGCGAGTCAGGGTATTAAATATTTTTAACATCAGGGGATTCCATGTAAGCGTGTGGAAGAATACTCCCTGGTATCTTACCCGATAATTTTCCCCGGCGGCAGTCTGCTTTGCATTACTGACTATGATGTAGCGTTATGCTATAACAGCGTGCTGGTACGACGGCACCGTTTGCCGCCGTACTCTCTGACACTCATAGGATGCAAGCATGGTTACTTTTCACACTAATCACGGCGATATCGTCATCAAAACTTTTGATGATAAAGCGCCTGTTACCGTTAAAAACTTCCTGGACTACTGCCGCGAAGGCTTCTACAACAACACCATTTTCCACCGTGTGATCAACGGCTTTATGATCCAGGGCGGCGGTTTCGAACCGGGTATGAAGCAGAAAGCGACTAAAGACACCATTCAGAACGAAGCGAATAACGGCCTGAAAAACACCCGTGGTACGCTGGCAATGGCTCGTACCCAGGCTCCGCACTCTGCCACCGCACAGTTCTTCATCAACGTGGCCGACAACGACTTCCTGAACTTCAGCGGCGAAAGCCTGCAGGGATGGGGCTACTGCGTGTTCGCAGAAGTGGTTGAAGGTATGGACGTGGTTGAGAAAATCAAAGGCGTTTCCACCGGCCGCAGCGGTATGCACCAGGATGTACCGAAAGAAGACGTTATTATCGAAAGCGTAACCGTAAGCGAATAATGTCGACGCTGTTTATTGCAGATTTACACCTCTGCTCAGAAGAACCGGCGATCACCGCCGGTTTTCTGCGTTTTTTGGCCGGTGAAGCCCGCCAGGCGGATGCGCTTTACATCCTCGGTGACCTGTTCGAAGCGTGGATTGGCGATGACGACCCGGAACCGCTGCACCAGCAAATCGCCACCGCGATCAAAGCGCTGGTTGATTCAGGCGTGCCCTGCTACTTCATTCACGGCAACCGCGACTTCCTGCTCGGCAAACGCTTTGCCAGAGCCAGCGGTATGACGCTGCTACCCGAAGAAAAGCTGCTCGACCTGTATGGCCGCAAAGTGCTGATCATGCACGGCGACACGCTGTGTACCGACGACGAAGGCTATCAGGCGTTTCGCCGCAAGGTTCACCAGCCGTGGCTTCAGGCGCTGTTTCTTGCCTTCCCTCTGTTTATACGCAAACGCATTGCCGCCCGGATGCGCGCCGGTAGCAAGGCCGCCAACAGCAGCAAGTCTATGGCCATCATGGACGTTAATCCGCAGGCCGTGGTCGACACCCTCACCCGCCACAATGTTCAATGGCTGATTCACGGGCACACTCACCGCCCGGCAATCCATGAGCTAACCGCCAACGGGCAACCCGCTTTCCGCTGCGTATTAGGCGCATGGCATGAAGCAGGGTCGATGATCAAAGTGACGGCGGAAAACGTCGAGCTGATCCACTTTCCTTTCTGATAACAAAGCCCGCTTTTTTGCCGATTTGCTAACCACGCAACCGTTTTCCTTGCCCGAAGTTCGTGCTATTCTCTGAGCCCTTCTGAGCGGGCGCCCGACGCCCGATGATGTCTGCACACCCACAGGAGTTTTGAGACGCATGTCTTCTGAGCACACCCCGGCGCGTATCGCCATTGTTATGGGTTCCAAAAGTGACTGGGCCACCATGCAGTTCGCCGCTGAAATCCTTACCGCCCTGAATGTCCCTCACCATGTCGAAGTCGTCTCCGCCCACCGCACGCCGGATAAACTGTTCAGCTTTGCCGAACAGGCCGAAGCCAATGGCTACCAGGTGATCATTGCCGGAGCCGGTGGCGCTGCTCATCTGCCGGGCATGCTGGCCGCAAAAACCCTGGTCCCGGTGCTGGGTGTGCCGGTCCAAAGCGCCGCCCTTAGCGGCGTGGACAGCCTTTATTCTATCGTCCAGATGCCGCGCGGCATTCCGGTCGGAACGCTGGCCATCGGTAAAGCCGGGGCCGCCAACGCCGCCCTGCTGGCCGCGCAGATTCTGGCCCTGCATGACGCAGACCTGAGCCAGCGCCTGGCAACCTGGCGTCAGACCCAGACCGACGAAGTGCTGGACAACCCGGACCCACGGAGCGAAGCATGAAGCGCGTCTGTGTCTTAGGTAACGGCCAACTGGGGCGCATGCTCCGCCAGGCCGGTGAGCCGCTGGGCATCGCCGTTTACCCTGTCGGGCTGGACGCCGAGCCGGAAGCCGTGCCGTTCGCTCAAAGCGTGATCACCGCCGAGATTGAGCGCTGGCCGGAAACCGCGCTGACCCGCGAACTGGCGCGTCACAACGCCTTCGTTAACCGCGATATCTTCCCGATCATCGCCGACCGCCTGACGCAAAAGCAGCTGTTCGATAAGCTCGGCCTGGCCACCGCGCCGTGGCAATTGCTCTCCGGCAGCCACGAATGGCAGGCCGTGTTCAGCCAGCTCGGCTCTCTGGCGATAGTGAAGCGCCGCGTCGGCGGCTATGACGGCCGGGGCCAGTGGCGCTTACGTGCCGACGAAACCGACCAGCTGCCGGAAGAGTGCTACGGCGAATGCATCGTCGAGCAGGGCATTAACTTCTCCGGCGAAGTTTCTCTGGTGGGCGCGCGCGGCCATGACGGCAGCACGGTGTTCTATCCGCTGACCCACAACCTGCATCAGGACGGCATTCTGCGCACCAGCGTTGCCTTCCCGCAGGCCAATGCCGAACAGCAGCGCCAGGCCGAAACCATGCTCACCGCCATCATGCACGAGCTGGGCTACGTCGGCGTGATGGCGATGGAGTGCTTCGTCACGCCAGCCGGCCTGCTGATCAACGAGCTGGCTCCGCGCGTGCACAACAGCGGGCACTGGACGCAAAATGGCGCCTCCATCAACCAGTTCGAACTGCACCTGCGCGCCATCGTGGATTTACCGCTGCCGCAGCCTGTGGTGAATGCGCCGTCGGTGATGGTGAACCTGATCGGCACCGACCTGAACTATGCCTGGCTGAAGCTGCCGCTGGTGCACCTGCACTGGTACGACAAAGAAGTTCGTCCGGGCCGCAAAGTCGGTCATCTCAACCTGAACGACAGCGATACCGGCCGCCTGAGCGCCTCGCTGGAAGCCCTGGTTCCCCTGCTGCCGGTGGAATACGCCAGCGGTATTGCCTGGGCGCAGAGCAAGCTGGTGAAGTAAAACCGCGTCGCGTCTGACCCTCCTTTTGTTTTTAGAGGGTCAGACCAATTTCCCCCTTTCCCTTTCCTTTGCCCGACCAGAAGCGCACAATCCCCCACGTTACGCCGCTTCAGACTAAGGTTATGCCATGGAAAAACGCCCTAACGCGCAGGACTACGACCGCCTGCTGCTCAACGACATTCCGCTGATAGACGTTCGCGCCCCGGTAGAGTTCGCTCAGGGAGCGATGCCCGCTGCCCATAACTTACCGCTGATGCTCGACGATGAACGCGCGCAGGTCGGGACATGCTATAAGCAGCAGGGCCAGCAGGCCGCCGTCGAACTGGGGCACCGGCTGGTCAGCGGCGAGCGAAAAGCCAGCCGGGTCGAACGCTGGCTGGAGAGCTGCCGCCGGCAGCCTGAAGGCTATTTATGCTGCGCCCGGGGCGGGATGCGTAGCCACATCGTACAGCACTGGCTACGGGAAAACGGCCTCGAATACCCGCTGGTCACCGGCGGCTACAAAGCCCTGCGCCAGCATGCCATGCAGGTAATCGACACCCGTTCGCAGTGGCCGATGATTATCGTCAGCGGCAACACCGGCTGCGGCAAAACCATCCTTATCCGCTCGCAGCCGACGGGCGTTGACCTTGAAGGCCTGGCGCACCATCGCGGCTCGTCGTTTGGCCGCACGATTGTGGCGCAGCCTTCTCAGGCCAGCTTCGAAAACAACCTCGCCGTCACCCTGCTCAAAATCAGCCCGACCGGGCCCAAAACGCTGGTTGTGGAAGATGAAGGCCGGATGATTGGCTCCCGCCATATCCCCGAAGCCTTCAGGGAACAGATGCTGCGCTCGCGCATTGTGGCGATCGACGATCCGTTCGAACTGCGGCTGGAGCGCCTCAAAAACGAATACTTCGAGCAGATGATCGAGGCATTTTTATCCGTCAGCGATGAAGAAAGCGCGTGGCGCGATTACGCCGAATATCTGCACCACGGCCTGTTCGCCATCCGCCGCCGCCTGGGCATGGAACGCTTCCAGCAGTTCACCGCCAGGCTGGACGAGGCGCTGCTCACCCAGCGGAAAACCGGCTCCTGCGAAGGCCATCTGGCCTGGCTGTCGCCGCTGCTGAAAGAGTATTACGACCCGATGTACCGCTATCAGCTCAGCCAGAAGGCCGACCAGATTGTCTTCCGGGGGGATTACCAGCAGGTCGAGTCCTGGCTACGCAGCATTAACGGTTAGCCGATTTATCCCCTGCCGAGAGCGCAAGCCCCAACCCGGTTACCGCCAGCAAGACCAGAGGAATGCCCACCGCCCACGGCAGCGTAAACGAAAGCGCGAACAGTGCCGTGCCGGTAGCCGGCCCCACCGATCCCTGCAAATCGCTCACCACCGAAAGCGCGGCCATATATGTCGCGCGTAACCGCGCCGGGGCTAACTTGTTCACCGCCGTCGGGATCAGCGGGCCGGTCATCATCTGGGACAGCGAATAGAGGCAGACCGCCATTACCAGCGTCACGACGTGAGGATAAGCCAGCAGCAAAACAAAGGCGGTGATAAGCGAGGAGCCTGCGCTGAGGGTGATAAACAACGGCGAGCGTCGGGCAAACAGCTTCGTTAAGGCGAGCTGACCGACCGTGTTAATCCCCGCGCCAAACGCGAACAGATAGCCGATACTGGCGGCACTCATTCCCATCTGATTGCTGGCATACAGCGGCATGACGGCCTCCACCCAGCTCCCGGCCACGCCCAACAGCAGCACCCACATTAGCAGCACGGCCAGGCGACTATCCCGGAACGCGGGCAGCAGCGCGCTAAACCCTTCTTCATCGCCCTCATCTTCCGCATCAGCGGCTAACGAACGCGTTTCCGACAGGCAAATCGCCAGCATCAGACCGCCCGCAACCATCACCGAACCTCCGGCCAGAAAAACGTAACCCAGCCCCTCCTGCACCAGCACCGTGCCCAGCAGCGGCCCGGCAATCGCGCCCGCGCCGGAACAAACGCGCATGATGCTGAACTGGCGGCGATGCTCCGCCTCGGGCGTGGCGTCCGCCACAATGGTGTAAATGGTCGGATGCAGCACCGACTCAAACAGGCCGATAACGATCAACACTGCGGCGGCGGCAAAGACGCCATGCGCAAAAAACAGCGCGATAAAGCCCGCCCCGACGCCGGTCGCCGAAATAATCAAAACGGGCCTTCTGCCCACGCGATCGGCAATGCCGCCGATAAACGGCGCGGCCAGCAGTTCGCCCCCGGCATAGCAGCCGAACAGCAGGCCAATAAACTCCACCGGGATAGCGGCAGACTGCTGCGCCCACAGCGGGAAAAACGGCACAATCGCGCCGTCGACCAGGCCGACAATGAAATAGAGGATAAAGCCCAGAACGTGGGGCTCGCGGTACGCAATAACGGGGGATGTAAAAAGTGCCATGATATTACCCAAGTACAATTACCCCGAATGCAGGGGAGAATATGTACGTTGGATAACGTTAACGTTTACGACTTACGAGAAGCTGGCCCGATACTAGCCAATCGCTTGAGAAAGGGCAACTGTGAGATTTGGGGGCTGGTGGTGGGTGGGGGAATTGGGGTAATTATTTCTGTCTGCTTAGTGCCAGAAGCGGACGTTGCGATGCCTATTGTGTAGCAAACAATCGGGCATGTTTTATACCACCCTAATACATCTTAAATTCTATATTTCATCTTAAATATAGAAAACACCGCTCACTTCATTTGACAATAATTCATATTTCAAAGGTTTTTTGATTTCTAAATTAATCTATACCCACCTTGTTTATAGCCTAAACTGTTTGCAGATTATCGTGAGTCATTTTGAACCGCTGTGGCACCAGGAATTGTAAAACATGCTCTGCTTTGATGTATAGCATTATGTAGCAACCAGATTAATCAACCCTGCCTTTTCCAGACCGTAATATCACTGCTTGTTGCCGATATAATTAACTCACCATCCCATGAGAAACCAACACAGCGAAAGTAATCATTTGCAAGCCTGAGACACCCTTCTCTATGGGAGGCAATTAATGCACTCTTACCCGGTGGACACCAGATTAACATTTCCAAAGGCCACTCTGGGGATACTCGCTCTAGTGCCTCATCATACCGATTATACATTGGTAAGCCACCACCACACAGACCAGCAATGGAAAGAATCTCACCACTCAGTGGTCCTATACCTTCACATGTAAGGCCAACTGAGTCGTACCAGTTTCCATACTCTTCATAATCTCTGGCAATAACTTCGCCACTCAGGCAATCAAGCACCCCTCTTCCGGAAGAGGAAATTATCAGGAGCAAGTGGTTATAATTGCGTGAAAAAGCGACTTCGGTTAAACCACCTACCGCCATCTCGATACAAGGTGCCCAATTACAATCAGGAACATTTTTCAGTAGCAATTTAAGGCTATTTTCATGGTTCTTTGGCTGCCAAATAGACATCTGAACTCCTTATCAGTGTTGATCGTCATTAAGCATCTCATAACGAGGATAAATGCTATTTTAACAGCATAGGATGAAGTGTCATAAACAGTTGTCTGCCCCCCTTCGTTCAAGCTCATATAGATAAGTATTGACCAACTCCCCGTGCACTAACATGGTCTGCTCCTCGCTAAAATCTGCCTGTCGATATCTGGTACGCAGTTCATTACAGGCGGCTTTGGGCCATTATCTGACGTTGTATTTTTTTATGCTAATACCATTGATATTGTATATACCTGTTCGCTTAATCCGCTTGCCCTTTTTGTCCGTAATAGTGGCTGTAAGCGTGCTGCAGCGAATGGAATGATGTTCATCAATCACCAAACGAATTGCTTCTGAATAGTCCTCCACCTCGACGAGGTCATCAGTCTTATCCAGGCCGAATGGTACAAGGTGGAATGCGGTTTTTCCCGATGATTTTCTGGTTACCTTTACAGGGTAAAGCACATCACCACTTTTATGGATCAATTCAAGGCGTTCAGTGTAAATCATGGCAATTCTCCTTAGTTTGTCTGCATGAATGTACAAACTGAAGATAGGAGATACAACAGAAAAGACAGGTAAAGATAAAATAGCCTAACTCGCCACATAACTCATTGAATTAAATATCTATTTTTGCAAGGTGCAGGTAAAACTGAAATATTGATTAACCTTAGAGCCAGTTAAAGTGATCTACTCCCTATAACTCAAGACACTCTGATTTAAATATTAATTCCGAACTTCCGCTTTTCGCTCAAAACAGCCCTCCCCCCACCAGGGGGAAGGCGGCAATTTAATACCAACTTTAAATCAATGAACCAAATTCAAAACCCCGCCCGGAATCATCTCCAAACCACCATCCAACGCGCGAACAAACCTCGGGGCTTTTAAATCTTCTGCCAGCACGGTGATCAGCTCATACAGCAGCCCGATCATCTGTTGCCTTTGCTCCTGGGATTCTTGCTGATTCAGCAGGATGATGGTTAATGCCGTGCAGTATTCGCGGAGCGGTTCGGAGTCGGTGGCTAGTGGGTTATAGCAGATGCGGGCTTCGCTCTCTTTGAGCGTCAGCTTCTCTATCAGGTGCTCCGGCAGCGGGGCTTTTAGCGCGCTTTTTAAGACTTCCAGCCCGGCGAGCAGGCGGCCGCAGAGCGCCATGCGTTCCGTTTGATTTTGGTTTTCAAGCAAATGCTCTGCGTACTGCTCGCAGACATCCAGCACCTGGAAGAGATCCATCGCTGCGCCCTGCGGCTTTTCTAGCAGGGTTGCGATATCGCCCGCAAATGCCGGGTCGTGTGGGGTGATTTCAGGGCGAGCCAGTGTGTTACTATCAGCGTTAGCCATAGCGTTAGTCCTCATAACGTTTGTGGTCAGCCCCCGTCTGGTGGTGAGACACCATTCGGGGGCGCTTCTTTTTCCGGCTTTGACCGGGTTTATCTCTTGCTCATCCCTCCGATCATACTGGATGGTTGCACAGTAACCCAGATGAAAAACCAGGCAGATTGGCAAACTTCGAGGCGGCTCGCAGGAATGATGAAACGCTTGGGGGAATTGCAGATTGGGGCTTATCAGGAAGAAAACAGGCCGAACGGACGCCCGGCCAGAAAGAAGATTAATGCCTGTCGCGCTTATCCGCGCGTTTGGCGAGATAGTCGCCAAACATTTGCACGATCTGCACCAGCACAATCAGCGCCACGACCGTGACCACCATGACCTGGGTTTCGTAGCGGTAATAGCCGAAGCGGATCGCGAGGTCGCCCACGCCGCCGCCGCCGACAATCCCCGCCATCGCCGAGTAACCGATCAGGCTGACCAGGGTTATGGTTAAGCCGCGCAGCAAACCGGCGCTGGCTTCCGGCAACAGCACGGTGCAGATGATGCGCATCGGGCTGGCGCCAAAGGCCTCCGCGGCTTCAATAATGCCTTTATCCACTTCCCGCAGCGCGCCGTCCACCAGGCGGGCATAAAACGCAATCGCCGCCACCGACAGCGGCACGGAAGCCGCAATCGGCCCGATGGTGTTGCCGAGCAGGAACTGCGTCAGCGGCAACAACAGCACCAGCAGAATGACGAACGGCACCGAGCGCACGATGTTCACCACCACCGAGCTGAAGATGTTCAGCGCGCGGTTCTGCCAGAACAAATTCCGGTCGGTAACGAAGATTAAAAAGCCCAGCGGCAGGCCGCCGATAATCGCCAGCAGCGTGGAAATGCCCAGCATCTGGAAGGTTTCGCCAAAGGCAATCGTCAGGTCCGCGACTAAATCATCCATTCAGCACCTCCACACAGGCCGTATTTTTCCGAATATGGTCGATGGCATCGCCCACCGCAGCCGGGTTGCCGGGGGCGGTAATCGCCACCACCAGAATGCCCAGCGCCCGGTCGCTGATGTACTCGATTTTGCCGTGCAGGATGTTCACGCCGACCCCGAACTTCACCGCCGCGAAGGAGAGCACCGGCTGCTCGGCCGAGTCGCCAACGAACATGATTTTCAGCAGCGCGCCGCGCATGTTGTCGAGCAGGCGCACCGGCAACGTGAGGTTCAGCGTGTGGGACACCAGCTGGCGGGTAAATTCATGCTGCGGATGAGCAAAGATGTCGAACACCTCGCCGGACTCCACCACTTCCCCGCCGGACATCACCGCCACGCGGTCGCAAATCGTTTTGATCACGTTCATCTCATGGGTGATCAGCACGATGGTGATCCCCAGCTGCTGGTTTATCTTTTTCAGCAGCGCCAGAATGGTGGCGGACGTTTCCAGATCCAGCGCCGAGGTCGGCTCATCACAGAGCAAAACATCCGGATGGTTCGCGATGGCTCGCGCAATGCCCACGCGCTGTTTCTGCCCGCCGCTCAGCTGCACCGGGTAGCGGTTGGCTTTGTCGGCCAGGCCCACCAGCTCAAGAATTTCATCCACACGTGGGCCGATTTTACTGCGTTCCCAGCCCGCAGCTTTGAGGCTGAAAGCCACGTTCTGCCTGACAGTCCGGGTGTGCATCAAATTGAAGTGCTGGAAAATCATGCCGATGCGCTGGCGCGCTTTACGTAGCTCGGCGCCCTGCAGCGCGGTGATCTCGGTTCCACCGATTTTTACGCTACCCTCACTTGGGCGCTGGAGCGCGTTCAGAGTGCGTAATAAGGTACTTTTCCCGGCACCGCTGGTGCCAACAATGCCAAAAATCTCACCGGCCCCAATGTGCAGCGAAACATCGTTCACCGCCCGGCTGGTCTGGTTCCGGCCCGTGGGGAAGTCCACACAGACCTTTTCAATCTCAATCATGACAACCTCAAATCAGCGATAAAGAGCAGGCATCCCGCCTGCCCGCTTTGCTCTGGTTACTTTTTATCGGCGGCAACCATCCAGTCCGGTTTCTGGAAGGCGTTGAAAATATTCTGCGGATCGTCGATCGCTTTTTCGTAGGCCGGGGACTTCACGGTCTCCACGATGTCTTTGGCGAACGGTTTATCCGCATCTTCGGCACGCACCGCGATGATGTTTTTGAGGTTCTCGTCCAGGTGTTCCTGTTTGAGCGCAGAGGAGAGTTTCAGCCCGGCCGCAATGGCAAAGTTACCGTTGACCAGCGCGGCGCTGGCGCTGTCCAGCGTGCGCGGCAGCTGCGCGGCTTCCAGCGATTTAAACACCAGGCCTTTCGGGTTGGTGGCGATATCGCGCTCGGAGGCTTTGGTCGGGTCAATGTTCTCTTTGATGGTGATAAGCTCCATCGACTGCAGGAAGCGCAGCCCACGGGCGAGGTTGGTCGGGTCGTTAGACAGGGTGACAATGTCGCCTTTCTTCAGCTCGTCCAGGCTTTTGACTTTATGGGAGTAAATGCCCATCCCGGCGGTTGGCACGGCGATCAGCTTCGCCAGCTTGAGGTTTTTGTCGGCGGTGAATTTGTCGAAGTACAGCGAGTGCTGGAACAGGTTGGCGTCGATGCTGCCGTTCGCCAGCGCCATGTTGGGCTGCACGTAGTCGCTGAACTCGCGCACCACGACTTTATAGCCTTTCTCTTTTAACGACGGGGCGATGGCCTGTTTGACCATGTCGCCGTAAGGCCCCGGCGCCACACCGAAGACGATGGTGTGCGGGTCGCTGTTGGCCTGAGCAAACTGCAGGCCGCTGGCCAGAAGTAAAGCGCCGGTCGCCACGCGCCAGCCGAAACGATTTCCCATGGGTATTCTCCCTTACAGAATGATGTGTGGTGTCCTGAGGCGAGCCTCTTTCACGGGCCGCTTACTAAGTCGTTGATCCAACTGGACAGAATAAGATGGCACATTCCGCTAACAGGGGTAATTGAAAATATTTCATCTTGCGCGCGGGAGAAGGCGCGGCGGGCATAAAACGGGCTTTTGCGAATAACAAAAAAGCAAAGCGGAAAACCCGCTTTGCCTGGGATGAACTTAATCAGCGCAGGATGCCGCCCGTTTGCGCTTAACGTTTGTTTTAAAATTGAACAGCAAATAACTCGCCAGCGACAAACAGCCCACCCCTACTGCGCCGTAGGCCAGCACGCCAGAAAAACCGGCATTCAGCGCCTGAATAATGAGATCGCTACTGAGCGAGCCTCTGGTCCCGCCAGCTATTTGTTCTGCCAGGGCATACCTTTCGCTCACGCTGTCGATATGGCTCTGTAAACTTTCGGCTATCCCCGCCACCAGGAGACTCCCCATTAAGGCAATATTGATGGCGAGGGTAATTAAGCGCGAACTGATATCAATCCCGGAAGCCATGCCCACGCGGTTAGCGGCGACGGAACTCGTGGTGGTGTTGGTGACCGGGGTATTGATTAACCCCAGCGCCATCCCCGAAAGTATCGCGCCGGGTAGCAAACTGACCTGATAGATGACGGCTAGTCTCATCAGGACAAATCCCAGGCCGATAGTAAGCAGCCCCAGCGGGATGAGGCGCGCGGCACCAAAGCGCAGCACAAGCTTCTCTCCGACTGGCGGCATTAACAATGTGGGCAGGGTGTAGGCCAGCAGCGCCATACCAGTCTCCATAATGCTGTAGCCCTTCCCTATCTGGTAATAAACCGGCAGATAAATCATCAGCGGCCAGAAGCTGAAATTCATCCCCACGGACCCCATCAGCGCACCGGAGAAAGGTCTGATCCGAAAGACTGAGAAATCAAACATAGGATGCGGGTGGCGTAGCTCAATTATGACGAACAGCCCCAGGCTGATAAAAGTGCCTAGCAAGGTTAACTGGGCTTCACGGCTGGTCCACCCGATATTCCCGCCCTGAGTGATGAGCCAGGTCGCTCCCACCACTCCTATGCTCAACGTCACCAGGCCCGCGACATCCAGCGGTTTCGTGGTGTTTTCCCGCGACTCGATAACATTTTTCAGGGTCAGAGCCAGGGTGAGCAGCGCAATAATGCCGTGGACCAGAAATACCCATTGCCAGCTAAACCACGCCTCCAGCACGCCGCCGATGACGGGGCCAAAGCCCAGCCCAAAACCAAATGTGATCCCCCAGGCGGAAAACGCCCTGCTGCGCGCTTTTCCCTCTGGAAACTGGACCGACAGGATGGCAATCAGGCTGGTTAACATCGCCCCGCCGCTCAGTCCCTGCAAAAAACGCCCCACAATAAGCCATTCCGGAGTCTGGGCCAGGCCACAGAGAACCGACGTCAGGCCAAACCCAATAATGCTGATAATAAAAATACGCTTGCGGCCATATTTATCTGCCAATGTTCCCGTGGCCATCAGCACCGCCGTACAGGAGAGGGTATAAGCGTTCATAATCCACTGCAGTTCGCGAAAATTGGCCTGCATCTGCTTTTCCAGCACCGGCAAAATAACCGGGACGCTGGATATTTCCAGGCCCGACATTAACGCGGCCAAACAGACCGCCATCAGCGCTAATAGGTTTTTCATACTGATTTCCTGCAAAACGTTAAGAAGGTGCCAGCATGAAAGATTCGGGGTGGAGTAGAAATCGACGCCCAGGTCAGTTATCGTCAAGATCGTGCCATTTTTAGAGACAGAACGACCATGCCAGTCACCTATTCAGATCAAGACCGCGCTTTTATACCGAAAAATCGACGGCTGGTTGTGCTGGCCTATCAGTGTCTCTGCACCTTTGAGTTCGGGATTGCCGTCGAAGCTTTTGGTCGCGTGGATGAAGTGCTTGGGCAGCCTCTCTATGATTTGCGTGTCGCGTCGTTAGAAAATGGCGTCTTTGACGCCCAGGGCGGCGTACGTTTAGTCGTGGACGGAGGACTGGAGCTGCTCGAGGATGCCGGGACAATTGTCATTCCCGGCTGGCGAAATGTTTTTGAACCGGCCCCGGAGCCGCTGATTGCCGCCTTACAACGCGCCCATCAAAAGGGTTCCCGCATAGTGTCGATTTGCGCTGGCAGCTTTATTCTCTGCGAAACAGGATTACTGGACGGCAAGCGAGCCACCGCCCACTGGAACAGCACGGAGATCCTCGCGGACAGGTTCCCTGCGGTGCAGGTGGAACACAGCATGATCTATGTCGATGAGGGCAGTCTGATCACCTCCGCAGGCGGCGCAGCCGGAGTCGATCTTTGCCTGCATCTTATCCGCCGTGATTACGGGATTGAAATCGCCAACCGGACTGCACGACGCATGATTACGCCCCCGCTACGGGAAGGCAGCCAGGCACAGTGGGTCGAGCAGCCCGTCCCTAAACGCCGCAGCAAAAGCCTGGCGCCCTTGCTGGACGATCTGCGTCATCATCTCAATACGCCCATGGTGATTGAGCAGCTAGCCAGGCAAACGGGCATGAGCCGCCGGACCTTTATCCGCAGGTTCAAAGATGCCACCGGGACCACGCCGGGTGAGTGGATGCTCAGCCTCCGGCTGGAAAAGGCTTGTGCACTGCTGGAAAGCGAGAAACTCAGCATTGATCAGGTTGCGGAACAGTCTGGATTTGGCTCAGCGGAAACGCTCCGGCATCACTTCCGGCTGCGATTTAAAACCACGCCCACACAGTGGCGCAAGGCTTTCAATGCCAGAACATGCATACCCGTTTCTGAATAGGTAAAAAATAAGGCAGGAAACGCTAAATAAGGCGGGCAGCAGCGCTGCCACCCGCCAGAGGCACGATTAGAAGTCGTAGCGCAGACGAACCAGGTTCATGTCGCCCAGGTTGTCGGTGCTGGAGGTGAAGACGTGCTCGTAGTCCACCTGGAAGCCGTAATCCAGCTTGAAGCTCACGCCCACACCGTTGTCGATGCGCTGGTAGCTGCGGCCGGTCACGTATTGCAGACGGTCACCCATGAAGTATGGCTGTACGGATTTCAGCGCGTACTGACCCACCGGGATGGTGTAACCGGCAAAGTATTCGATGCCCCACGCGTCGCCGGAGAAGTAGTTGTTGACGTCTTTCAGCTTGGTGGTCAGGAAGTTCTGGTACCAGCCGCCGCCGAAGCTGAACGTCCAGTTGTCCGGTTTCCAGCTCAGCGCGGTCCCGTAGATGTTCTGGTTGTAAGACTTGCTATCGCCGTCGTTCGGGTTACGCATATCGGCACGGGTGTAGTTCCATGCGGTGCCCCAGGTCAGGTCTTTGGTGATGTGGTAATCCACGCCCAGAGAGCCGCCGCCTTTACGCTTGTAGCGCATGCCGGTGGTGGCACGGATGTCGTTATCTTCAAACAGGTAAGAAGCGTAAACGTCCGCATCGCCGAAGGTGTTTTTGTACTTCAGCATGTTACGGGAACGGTAAGAGCCGTCGTAGTCGCCGTTCATGCCGTTACCCGGAGCCTGACCGATCATGTCGTAGTCCCAGATATCGGTTTTGGCGCCAACCACGTCATAGTAAACGCTGTTCTGCTGGCCGTAGGTCAGCTGACCCCAGGTTTTGCTTTTCAGGCCGGTGTACAGCATACGGCGAGTGGTGTTGTTCGCGCCGTCTGCATAGTGGTTGTCCCACTCGAAGACCGCCGGAATATTCACGCCCAGCTCGTAGAAGCTGATCCAGCTAATATCATCGAACAGATAATAATCAGCCGCGAAGCGGAAACGGGTGCCGCCGTCAAAGCCGTTACGTTTGTAAGAGCCTTTATCGCCGTCGCCGGACATCATGTTGAACTGCGGACGAATACTGCCGCCCACGGTGAAGTTGAGGCGGCTCAGTGGGTTACCGGCCTGCGGGTCCTGCTTCAGGACGGTGATTTCCGCGTTAGCGGCGAAAGACGCCATACCTGCAAGCAGGCCGGCCCCAATCAGTAATGGTAAAGCGCGCAAATTTGCTTTCATGTGGATCCTTAGTAACCGTATTTATTATAAGCGCGGGCATATTAACGCTTATTAAGTCCGATTTCTGAGGGATTTTTATTAATTCGTGCGGTTATCTATCAGTCTTTTCTTAATAGATATTAAAAAAACATCAAAAAATGCAGAAAATATGTTCTGACGCAATAAACATCGAAATATAACAGATTTTATAACGGTAACCGGGCGTCCCTGCCCGGCCTCCTCAGACGACAAACTGGCGGAACAGCGCCTTCCCTTTCAGTAAACGAACGCCCAGCCAGCCGCCGCAAAGCGACAGCAATATCGCCCCGGTAACAGGCAGCACGATCCACAGACGCAAATCAGGCTCCCACGGGAAGTCGAACACCCGGGTTTGCAGCACGCCAAGCGCCGTTTCGGCCCCGATGGCGGCCACCAGGCCGGACACCAGCCCCAGCACGGCGAACTCGCACCATAGCGTGGTTCTGAGCAGCTTTTTGCCCGCGCCCAGCGTGCGGTAAACCACCAATTCCTGATGGCGCTGGCGCATGCCAACCTGTACCTGAGCCAGCAACAGCAGCAGGCCGCAGGCGGTCACCAGCACCACCATCACCTCCAGCGCGCGGCTGACCTGCTCCAGCACCTGGCCGATTTGTTTCAGGATAGCCCCGATATCCAGCAGGCTGACGGTCGGGAATTCGCGGTTAAGCTGGGTCAGCAGGCCGTTATTTCCCTCCCAGCGGAAGCTGGTGAGCCAGCTCTGCGGCTGCCCGTCGAGCGCGCCCGGTGGGAAGATAAAGTAGAAGTTTGGCCGCAGGCTTTCCCAGTCAACTTTGCGCAGGCTGGTCACCTTCGCGGTGAAGTCCTGGGTATCTCCCATAAAGGTCACGCTGTCGCCGAGTTTAATGTTCAGCCGCTTCGCCACGCCGTCGTCCATCGACACTTCCCCGGCCTTCGGCGGCCAGCTGCCCGCAAGGATCGGGTTGTGATCAGGCTTCTGGCTCTGCCAGGTCAGATTCAGCTCGCGGTTCAACGCTTCGTCCGGGTTGCCCTCGGTGGACTGGCCGTTAATCGCCGTCATGCGCGCCCGAACGATGGGGTAAAACGAATCCGGGATCACCTGATGGTCGGCGAGGAAGGTTTTCACCGGCTGAACCTGCTCCGGCGCAATGTTCACCAGGAAGTAGTTCGGGCTTTCCGGCGGCAGCTGCTGCTGCCATCTGTCCAGCAAATCGCCCCGCAGCACTAGCAGCAGCGCCAGCAGCATAAAGGAGAGCGAGAACGCCGCCAGCTGGCTGAGCGTCGCCCACGGCTGGCGAAGCAGGCGGTTAACCGCCAGGCGCAGGGCCAGGTTTTTTAGCGTCAGCTTCTTAAGCAGCTTCAGCACGCCCCAGCCAACGAGGCCGCACAGCGCCGCCAGCACCAGCGTGCCCGCCAGCACCGCCCAAAGTAGCGAACTTCCGCCCATGAGCAACGCCAGCAGCAGTACCACAACGACGCTAATCACCGGCAGATAAATTTTCAGCGGCCAGACGCTGGCCACGGCGTCACGGCGCAGCACGCGCAATGGCTGAGTCGCCAGCAAAAGTCGATACGGACGCAGTCCCACCAGCACGGAGATTGTTACCATCGCGCCGATAGCCCACACCCACGGCCAGAGGCTCGCTGGCGGCAGCGCGGCCGGCAGCACCGGCTTCAACAGCTGCATCAGTGCGGCTTCAAACAGCAGCCCGACGGCGCCCCCGGCAATCGCCGAAAGCAGCAGCACCATCAGCCACTGGCCGATAATCAGCTTACGCAGCGCCGCCCTGCCCGCGCCCAGCGTTTTCAGGATGGCCACCAGGTCGTAGCGGCTGCGGCAGTAGTGGCTCATCGCCACGGCAATCGCCGCCACGGCCAGCAGCAGCGTCAGCAGGGCGGAAAGCAACAGGAACTGCTGAGAACGCTCCAGCGACTTGCCCAGAGCGCCTTCGTCCTGCTCCATGCCAATCCAGCGCTGCTCCGGCTTCAGCTTCGGCAGCAGGAAGTTTTCAAACTGCTGCAATTGCTGTGCGTCGCCGCCAAACTTGTAGCGCCAGCTAATGCGGCTGCCGGGCTGTACTGCCCCGGTTTTCTCGACGTCGGCCAGGTTCATCATCAGCCGGGGCGCAATCTGGAACGGGTTAAACCCGGCGTCCGGCTCCTGAATCACCTGCCCGGCAATACGCAGCGTGGCATCGCCCACATCTATGTTATCGCCGACTTTCAGGTTGAGCAGAGCCAGCAGGCGCGGCGCAAGCAGCGCGGTACCCGGCTCCGGTTTCAGCCCCGGCGGGTTAGTTTCCAGCTCGCCGTACATCGGGTAAACGCCGTCGACCGCTTTCACATCCGCCAGCTGCGGCGTGTCGCCGGCAAAGGTCATGGTGGCGAAGCTCAGCTGTTTGCCGACCTTTAAGCCATCGCTTTGCGCCTGAGTCAGCCATTCATCCGGCACGGCGCGGGCGCTACGCAACGTCCTGTCGCCCGCCATATACTCGCGGCTTTGCTGGCTGAGGCCTTTTTCCATTCTGTCGCTGATGCTGCCGAGCGCCAGCACGCAGGCCACCGCCAGGCTCAGCGCCAGCCAGACAATCAGCAGCGAGGGAGAGCGCCACTCGCGCCAGAACCAGCGGGCTATCATGCTTCCTCCCACAGTTTGCCTTCGCGCAGCCGCAGGCGGCGGTCGCAGCGTGCCGCCAGCTGCTCATCGTGGGTGACGAGGATCAGCGTGGTGGAGAAATCACGGTTGAGGGAAAACAGCAGATCGGCAATGCGGTCGCCGGTTTGCCTGTCGAGATTACCGGTAGGCTCATCGGCAAACAGCACGCCCGGTTTGCCGTTAAACGCCCGAGCCAGCGCCACGCGCTGCTGTTCCCCGCCGGAGAGCTGTGCTGGTAGGTGATCCAGACGTTTGCCTAAGCCCAACTGCTCCAGCAGCGCTTTGGCCTGAGCCCGGCTGGCCGAGCTGTTTTCACCGCGCAGCAGCGAAGGAAGCTCTACGTTTTCGAGGGCATTCAGGGTGGGCACCAGCATAAAGGACTGGAACACAAAGCCGACGTTCCTGGCACGCAAGGCCGCTCTCGCCTCTTCATCCATGCTGTGCAGCGGCTCGCCGCAAAGGTGGACTTCGCCGTCCGTGCCGTCATCAAGCCCGGCCAGAATCGCCAGCAGCGTGGACTTGCCCGAGCCTGACTCGCCAATCAAGGCTATGGTTTCGGCCGGTTTGACAACCAGCTCAACTCCGGTAAGGATGGAAAGCTCGTGTTCACCCTGACCCACGGACTTACTAAGATGATGAACTTCAACAATGTTTTCCGCTGGCATTTGCCCTTCCTGTTTCTGGCTTTGATGACCTTCCGCGCCGCCGCGGCGGACACGTTATTGATTTTAGGCGATAGCCTGAGCGCCGGTTACCGTATGGCAGCCACCAGCGCCTGGCCCGCTCTGCTGGATGCCAAATGGCAGCCGCAGAATACAAAAGTCGTGAATGCGAGCATCAGCGGTGATACCGCTGCGCAGGGCCTGTCTCGCCTGCCCGCGCTGTTAAAGCAGCATCAGCCTCGCTGGGTTTTAGTGGAGCTTGGCGGCAACGACGGCCTGCGTGGGTTCCAGCCTCAAGAGGTAGAAAAAACCCTTAAGCAGGTTATCACCGACGTGAAGGCCGCCAATGCCCAACCGCTGCTGATGCAAATTCGCCTGCCCGCCAACTACGGACGCCGCTATAATGAGGCGTTTAGCGCTATTTATCCGCAGCTTGCCAAACAGTTTGATATCCCTTTGCTTCCGTTCTTTATGGAAGAGGTGTATCTGAAACCGCAATGGATGCAGGATGACGGCATTCACCCTAACCGTGATGCTCAGCCGTTTATCGCCGATTGGATGGCGACGCGGCTGACTCCGTTACTCTCTAAATAACCGGCGCAGCAGCGCCAGGCATGACGAGATAGTTAAACACGACTGATAAATAATCGGGGCACCCTTCGGGTAAAGTTATGCAAAAATCCGTTTTAATTACAGGCTGCTCCAGCGGGATTGGCTTAGCCAGCGCGCAGGAGTTACAGAAGCTTGGCTACAACATTCTCGCCGCCTGCCGTAAACCGGAAGACGTAGAGCGCATGAATCAGCTCGGTTTTACCGGCGTTCAGCTCGATCTTGATGACCCGGAAAGCGTCAAACGTGCCGCCGCCGAAGTGATTGAAATTACCGGCAATCGCCTTTACGGGCTGTTTAATAACGGCGGTTACGGCGTGTATGGCCCGCTGAACGCCATTTCCCGCGAACAGCTTGAACAGCAGTTTTCCACCAACTTCTTCGGCACGCACCAGCTGACCATGCTGCTGCTGCCCGCCATGCAGCCTCACCACGAAGGCCGCATCGTGATGACCAGTTCGGTGATGGGGCTGATTTCCACGCCGGGGCGCGGGGCCTATGCCGCCAGTAAATATGCGCTGGAAGCCTGGTCAGACGCGCTGCGCATGGAACTTCGCCACAGTGGGATTAAAGTCTGCCTGATTGAGCCCGGCCCGATCCGCACCCGTTTTACCGATAACGTCAATCAAACACAGAGCGACAAGCCGGTAGAGAACCCAGGCATTGCCGCAAGGTTTACCCTCGGCCCGGAAGCGGTGGTGGCGAAAGTACGCCATGCCTTTGAAAGCCCAAGGCCGAAGCTGCGCTACCCAGTGACCGTGGTGACCCACGTGATTACCGTGCTGCGCCGCCTGTTGCCGGCGTGCGCAATGGACAAAATTTTACGCAGCTGAGTTGAAGTCCCGGCCTCAGCCCCCATGTAAAAAACAAATGCTTAACAGAGAATCGCCCATGTCCGCAGAAAACATTATCAACATTACCGAAGCGAACCTGCACCAGACGCTGGAACAGTCCGTGGCTAAACCCGTGCTGTTTTATTTCTGGTCTGCCCGCAGCCAGCACTGCGAACAGTTAACGCCGGTTCTGGACAGGCTCGCAGCCCAATACAACGGCCAGTTTATTCTCGCCAAAGTTGACTGCGACGCAGAGCAGATGGTGGCTTCGCAGTTTGGCCTACGCTCCATTCCGACCGTGTATCTTTTCCAGAATGGTCAGCCGGTGGACGGCTTCCAGGGGCCGCAGCCGGAAGAAGCGATTCGCGCCCTGCTCGACAAAGTGCTGCCGCGTGAAGAAGAGCTGAAAGCCCAGCAGGCAGTGGAGCTGATGCAGGAAGGCAAACACGCCGAAGCGCTGCCGCTGCTGAAAGATGCCTGGCAGCTGTCCGACCAGAACAGCGAAATCGGCCTGCTGCTGGCGGAAGTGCAGATTGCCCTGAACCGCAGCGAAGACGCCGAAGCGGTGCTGAAAACTATTCCTCTGCAGGATCAGGACACGCGCTACCAGGCGCTGATTTCCCAGATTGAACTGCTGAAACAGGCTGCCGACACGCCGGAAATTCAGCAATTGCAGCAGCAGGTACAAAACGAGCCGGACAACGCCCAGCTCGCCAGCCAGCTCGCATTGCAGCTTCATCAGGTCGGCCGGAACGAAGAAGCGCTGGAGCTGCTTTATACCCACCTGAAAAAAGACCTGGGCGCAGCAGACGGCCAGGCGCGTAAAATGATGATGGAAATTCTGGCCGCGCTGGGCACCGGCGACGCGCTGGCGTCCAAATACCGCCGTCAGATTTACGCCCTGATGTATTAATTAGCTAAAAACTAAAAAAGGCCGGTAATTCCGGCCTTTTGCTTATCTGTAAACGCGGATCCCGCCGTCCACGCCATTCGGACTGAACAGCACCTGCCAGAGCTGAATATTTCGCGCACGGAATGCGCCCGCACAGGCGTTTAAATAGTAGGTAAACATCCGTTTAAAACGCTCGTCATAATTGCGTGAAATATTAGGCCAGCAGCGGAGGAAATTATCGTTCCAGGCCATCAACGTTCTGTCGTAATCCGCGCCGATATTGTGCCAGTCTTCCATAATAAAATGTTTTTCACTGGCTCTGGCAATATGGCGCACGGACGGTAAACAGCCGTTGGGGAAAATATATTTATTGATCCAGGGATCGACGTTTAAATCCGTTTCATTCGAACCGATGGTGTGCAGCAGAAACAGACCATCGTCTTTAATATTGCGGGCGGCAACCTCAAAATAGGTGCTGTAGTTTTTCGGCCCGACGTGCTCGAACATGCCCACGGAAACAATGCGATCAAATTTGCTGTTGAGGTCGCGATAATCCTGCAGCAGGATCTCGACGTCCAGGCCCCGGCAGCGATCCTGCGCCATTTTTTGCTGCTCCGCCGATATCGTTACGCCGACCACCGACACGCCGTATTCCTGCGCCGCATACTGCGCCAGACCGCCCCAGCCGCAGCCGATATCCAGCAGCGTCATGCCCGGCTTGAGCTGCAGCTTTTCGCAGATCATGTGCAGCTTATTACGCTGGGCAGAGGCAAGATCCGTGGCGTCTTTCCAGTAGCCGCAGGAATATTGCATATACGGATCGAGCATCGCGGCAAACAGATCGTTGCCGATATCATAGTGCTCCTTGCCGACTATCCAGGCACGCTTACGGGACTGCAAATTAAAGACTCTGGCCCCGGCAATACGCAGCAGGTCAGAGAAATGCTTCGGCATTTTACTGTCCAGGCCGTGGCGCAAAATATGGGTAAATAAAATATCCAGCCGGTCGCAGTCCCACCAGCCGTCCATATAGCTTTCCCCCAGGCCGAGAGAACCTTCCTGTAATATTCGCTTGAAGAAGTCTGGATTATTCACCCGAATATCTGCCGGACCGTTGCCGTCAATATCAATCGCCATGGGTGAAATTAATTCTTCCACGATTTTCTGCCAATGGCTGTTATTGGTCCGATGCTGCTCAGCTATTATTGTCCCCATTGCTTCCTCACCGGGATAAGTGCTCTTGCCAAATACCGCCCGCCCAATAGCGCGAGCTGCCGAAGCATCCGATATTACGCCTGCGCACACCATGCGTGAAATGAACTTACTCCATGAAAATCATTCCATTTAGGAATAATTAAATGATAAGCAGCAATTAATTCTCAACGGGCGCCGGACTGTTGCTGAATGTTTCAGGTTAAGCAGTTAGACTGAATGCAAAACAAACAGGAGGTTTTTTTAATGCTTATCGTGATCCCCGTATTAATTCTCGTGGCGCTAGTGGTTGTAGCGGCCGGGGTAAAAATCGTGCCTCAGGGCTTTCAATGGACCGTCGAACGCTTTGGCCGCTATACCAACACCCTGATGCCGGGCCTGAACCTTGTGGTGCCGTTTATGGATCGCGTGGGCCGCAAAATCAACATGATGGAACAGGTGCTCGACATCCCTTCCCAGGAAGTCATTTCCAAAGATAACGCCAACGTTTCCATTGACGCCGTGTGCTTTATTCAGGTGGTTGACGCCCCGCGCGCCGCCTATGAAGTCAGCAACCTTGAGCTGGCGATCATCAACCTGACGATGACCAACATCCGTACCGTGCTGGGCTCAATGGAGCTGGATGAGATGCTGTCCCAGCGCGACAACATCAACACCCGCCTGCTGCACATCGTGGACGAAGCCACCAACCCGTGGGGCATTAAAATCACCCGTATCGAAATCCGCGACGTGCGCCCGCCGGCTGAGCTGATTGATGCCATGAACGCCCAGATGAAAGCCGAACGTACCAAGCGCGCCTACATTCTTGAGGCCGAAGGGATCCGCCAGGCAGAAATCGTCAAAGCCGAAGGTGAGAAACAGTCGAAAATCCTGAAGGCCGAAGGGGAACGCCAGTCAGCTTTCCTTCAGGCAGAAGCCCGCGAACGTAGCGCCGAAGCGGAAGCCCGCGCCACGCAAATGGTGTCCGAAGCTATCGCCAAAGGGGATATTCAGGCGGTGAACTACTTCGTCGCCCAGAAATACACCGACGCGCTGCAGCAAATCGGCTCGGCCAATAACAGTAAGGTGGTGCTGATGCCGCTGGATGCCTCCAGCCTGATGGGCTCCATCGCCGGGATCAGCGAACTTATCGCCCAGAGCGGCAACGAGCGTAAAAAATGATCGACAGTATTCTCGCGCACCCACACGTCTTCTGGCTTGCGCTAGGCGGACTGCTGCTGGCGGCGGAGATGCTCGGCGCTAGCGGCTATTTGCTGTGGAGCGGCGTGGCGGCGGTCATCACCGGGCTGCTGGTCTGGCTGCTGCCGCTCGGCTGGGAAACGCAGGGCGTCTGTTTTGCCCTGCTGACGCTGGTCGCCGCCTTTCTCTGGTGGCGCTGGCTGTCCAGCCGCAAGCAGCAAATTCCGGGTGAAGTGCTCAACCAACGCGGTCAGCAGCTGGTTGGCCGCCGTTTTCGTCTGGAAACAACCTTGGTCAACGGCCGGGGGCATGTTCGCGTAGCCGACAGCAGCTGGCCGGTGACCGCCGATGAAGATTTACCGGCGGGCTGTGAGGTTGTGGTGCAGGCCGTGGAAGGCATTACGCTAAAAATTAAAGCGGTTTAGTTTATCTCGTGGCGATGGCAGCAGCCGGAAAGGTTGTCGATGATCGGGCAGTCGGCGCTTTCATCGCCCGGGCAGGCTTCTGCCAGCGTCAGCAAATGCTGACGCATATTTTGTAGCTCAATAATGTGCCGTTCGATATCCGCGACCTTCTGTAAGGTGCGGGCTTTTACGTCCGCGCTGTGCCTCGCCGGATCGTTAAACAGGCTCACCAGCTCCTTGCACTCTTCCAGATTAAACCCGACCTGGCGGGCCTGGCGCAGCAGCGTCAGTTCATCGAGATGCTTTTGCGTATAGCTCCGGTAGCCGTTGTCGGCGCGAAACGGCGGCGTGACCAGGCCTTTCTCTTCGTAAAAACGAATCGCCTTGCTGGTTAGCCCGGTTTTTTTCGCCACATCGCTAATATTCATTTTTGCTCCTTGACCTTCCCCTTGATGGAAGGTTTAACCTTTCTCATAGTTAACCGAATCATCCTTTCGGTCAATATTTCACCTCACCATCATACAGGAGTCTTGCGATGTCACACATTGTGGATCTGAATCTGGATGGCCTGACCTGCGGCCATTGTGTTAAACGCGTGAAAGAAAGCCTCGAGCAGCGTGCAGACGTTGAGCAGGCTGAAGTCACCCAAACCCACGCCCGCGTCACCGGCAGCGCCACGCCGGAAGCACTGGTAGAAACCGTGAAGCAAGCGGGATACGGCGCAGAAGTCGCCAGCCACCCAAAGGCTGAACCGCTGGCAGAGTCATCAACTCCGTCGGAAGCACTGACAGCGGTCGCCCCTTCGCTTCCGGCAGCGTCTACCGACGATGACAGCCAGCAGCTGTTGATCAACGGTATGAGCTGCGCCAGCTGCGTCTCCCGGGTGCAAAATGCCTTACAGAATGTCCCGGGCGTCAGCCAGGCACGGGTTAACCTTGCGGAGCGTAGTGCGCTGATAATGGGCACCGCCTCCGCTGAATCGCTGGTCAAAGCCGTGGAAAACGCAGGCTATGGCGCCGAAGCGATTGAAGACGACCAGAAACGCCGTGAACGTCAGCAGGAAACGGCGAACGCCGCCATGAAGCGCTTCCGCTGGCAGGCGATTGTCGCCCTTGCCGTCGGGATCCCGGTGATGGTCTGGGGCATGATCGGTGACAACATGATGGTCACCGGGAGCAACCGCTCGCTGTGGCTGACCATCGGCATTATCACCCTCGCGGTGATGGTTTTTGCCGGCGGCCATTTTTACCGTAGCGCCTGGCGCAGCCTGATGAACCGTGCGGCCACTATGGATACGCTCGTCGCCCTCGGCACCGGCGCGGCCTGGCTCTACTCAATTACCGTGAACATCTGGCCGCAGCACTTCCCGATGGAAGCCCGCCACCTCTACTACGAGGCCAGCGCGATGATCATCGGCCTGATAAACCTCGGCCATATGCTTGAGCAGCGTGCACGTCAGCGCTCCTCCAAAGCCCTTGAACGTCTGCTGGACTTAACGCCGCCGACCGCGCGAGTAGTGACGGATGAAGGCGAAAAAACCTTACCGCTGGCGGAAGTCACCGCCGGAATGACGCTGCGCCTGACCACCGGCGACCGCGTGCCCGTTGACGGCGAAATTACCCAGGGTGAAGCCTGGTTCGACGAAGCAATGCTGACCGGCGAACCGGTCCCGATGCAAAAATCAAACGGCGACGGCATTCATGCCGGTACCGTGGTGCAGGACGGCAGCGTGTTGTTCAAGGCCACCGCAACCGGCAGCCACACTACGCTGTCCCGCATTATCCGCATGGTTCGCCAGGCGCAGAGCAGCAAGCCGGAAATCGGCCAGCTTGCCGATAAAATTTCTGCCGTATTCGTGCCTGTCGTGGTAGTCATCGCGCTGATTAGCGCCGCTATCTGGTACTTTGTCGGCCCGGCGCCGCAAATCGTTTACACCCTGGTTATTGCCACCACGGTGCTGATTATCGCCTGCCCTTGCGCCCTGGGGCTTGCCACACCGATGTCGATTATTTCAGGCGTGGGCCGCGCCGCCGAGTTCGGCGTTCTGGTACGCGATGCCGATGCCCTGCAACGCGCCAGCACGCTGGATACCGTGGTATTTGATAAAACGGGCACGCTGACCGAAGGCAAACCGCAGGTGGTTGCCGTGGAAACCCGTTCGGGGGTGGATGAAGTACAGGCAGTACGCCTTGCGGCCGCGCTTGAGCAAGGTTCAAGTCATCCGCTGGCTCGCGCCATTATTGAAAAAGCAGGCAGTTCGACGCTGCCGGAAGTCACCTCGTTCCGCACTCTGCGCGGGCTTGGCGTCAGCGGTGAAGTTGACGGGCATAAACTGCTGCTGGGCAACAAAGCGCTGCTTGATGAACAGGGCGTGGACACGCAGCCGCTTGTCGACAGCATTGATACGCAGGCACGTTCAGGCGCCACGCCGGTTCTGCTGGCGGTAGACGGCCAGCTTATGGCGCTGTTAGCCATACGCGATCCGCTTCGCAGCGACAGCGTAAGCGCGCTGCAACGCCTGCATCGCAACGGCTATCGTTTAGTGATGCTCACCGGTGATAACGCCGTGACCGCCAACGCCATCGCCAAAGAAGTTGGCATTGACGAGGTGATTGCGGGCGTGCTGCCGGACGGCAAAGCTGACGCCATTAAACAGCTGCAGCAGCAGGGCCGCCAGGTGGCGATGGTGGGCGACGGCATCAACGATGCTCCGGCGCTGGCTCAGGCAGAAGTGGGGATTGCGATGGGCGGCGGCAGCGACGTCGCGATTGAAACCGCAGCCATTACCCTGATGCGTCACAGCCTGGTCGGCGTTGCCGACGCGCTGGCCATTTCTAAGGCTACGCTGCGCAATATGAAGCAAAACCTGATGGGCGCCTTCGTGTACAACTCGCTTGGTATTCCGATTGCCGCTGGCGTGCTGTACCCGCTGACCGGCACGCTGCTCAACCCGGTGGTTGCCGGAGCCGCGATGGCTCTGTCTTCCATCACCGTGGTCAGCAACGCCAACCGTCTGCTGCGCTTTAAACCGAAAGACTAACCTCTCTGCGGCCTGCCGTTCTCCTTTTGAGCGGAAGGCCGACTTTTTACTTTCCCCTTCCAGCCCAGGGCGTTAGCATGGCTTTTTAGCCAGGGAATCGCGATATGGGTTTGTTCCAACGTCTTAGCTCACTGCTTTCCAGTCTGACAGCCTCTACTTATCCCTGGCCTGCCCTTGATATCACGCTCCCCGGCAAGCGCTATCTGCACCTCGTGGGCAGCATTCATATGGGCACGCGCGACATGGCTCCGCTTTCCTCGCGGCTGGTGAAAAAGCTGCGTGAGGCAGATGCGCTGATTGTCGAAGCGGATATCCGCACCGGTGATTCGCCGTTCAGTGAAATCGCGGAGGACATCGAGCTGGAAGCGCGTATGGCACCGGACGATTACCAGCAGGTGCTGAGCCTTTGCAGCGAACTGGGTATCTCGCTAAGCAGCCTTGAACGCCAGCCAGCCTGGCAGGTGGCGCTGATTTTACAGGCACACCAGGCGCAGCGGCTTGGTCTCCGCCCTGACTACGGCATTGACTATCAGCTCCTGGAAGCCGCGCAGCGCTATAACGTGCCGGTCACCGAGCTTGAAGGTGCGCAAAGCCAAATCGAGTTACTGAAGGGGCTGCCTGAGGGTGGGATGCCGCTGCTGAACGACACGCTGGAGCACTGGCACACCAACGCCCGCCTGCTGCAAATTATGATCGGCTGGTGGCTGGAAACGCCGCCCCAGCAGGGCAATATTGCTCTACCCAACACCTTCGGCGATGCGCTTTATGACGTATTAATGCATCAGCGAAACCGCCAGTGGCAGGCGTTTCTGCAGCAGTTGCCCGCCGGACGCTACGTGGTTGCGGTCGGCGCGCTGCACCTTTACGGCGAAGGTAACCTGCCGGAAATGCTGAAAAAAGGGTAAAAAAAATGGCCAATATTTCTATTGGCCCGTCAAAGAGGAATTTCATTTATTATTCTGTTTATCCCGGCTGCCGAAGCAACCGAAGCTGAATTGTCGCTCAATGTGATGGTTTACGCCATCACTATTGTGTAGCGCTATATTACTCGTCAAGTATATCACTACGATTACTATTTTGTGCGTTTTCAAAACAACGAATAAAGAAGGAAACCATGACTCCCGCGGTAAAACTCCTCGAAAAGAACAAAATCAGCTTTCAAATTCATGCCTATGAGCACGATCCGCTGGAAACCAACTTTGGTGACGAAGTGGTTCGCAAGCTGGGGCTGAACGCTGACCAGGTTTATAAAACGCTGCTGGTGGCGCTGAATGGCGATATGAAACACCTGGCCGTGGCGGTGACGCCGGTTGCCGGGCAGCTTGACCTGAAAAAGGTCGCGAAGGCGCTGGGCGTGAAGAAGGTTGAAATGGCGGACCCGATGGTCGCGCAGCGGATCACCGGCTATCTGGTCGGCGGCATCAGCCCTCTCGGGCAGAAAAAGCGCTTACCGACGGTGATTGATGCTCCGGCACAAGAGTTTGCCAGCATCTACATTTCCGGCGGCAAGCGCGGGCTGGATATCGAACTCGCGGCAAACGACCTGGCAAAGCTGCTGGATGCCAGCTTCGCTGATATCGCCCGCCGCGATTAACGCTTAGTTCCAGCTCACCTCACCCTTAGGTTGGTAAGCATTTACGTCAAGCGGGGAGTTCTGTTCGATGTACTGTTTCAGGACTTCCGCATCGACAAAGCCGGTGTTGACGTAACCCGGCTTTTTATCGATTTCCGGGTAACCGTCGCCGCCGGTGCCGTTGAAGCTCAGCGTCGCCATGCGGTAGGTTTTCGCCGGGTCAATCGGCTGGTCTTTGATTTTCAGATTGCTGAGCTTGCCGCCGGTTGAGGTGAAGCTCACGTTTGAGAACTGCGGATAGGCGCCGGAGTCCGGCGTTTTCTGCGCCACCGCCGTCAGATACGCCTCAACGTCTTTGCCGCTCATATCGATGTAGGCCACGGTGTTGCCGAACGGCTGCACCTTAAGCACGTCTTTATAGGTAATATCCCCGGCTTCAATGGAATCACGCACGCCGCCGCCGCTCATCACCGCAAAGTCAGCGTTGGTTCGCGCCATCTGTGCCGCCAGCAGTACGCGCGCCAGGTTAGTTTGTACGAAACGCACCTTGCTGCGGTCCCCTTCCAGATGCCCGTTCACGCTGCCTACTTTGACCTTCAGCGCGGCCTGGCCTTTGTTCTGGAACGGCGTCAGCAGGGAAAGCATCTGCTGGTTTTCAGCGATTTCAGGCGTGTAGAGTACGCGCTCACTTTGCCCGTTGTCGTAGGTGATTTTCTTTTTCAGGTTGATAGGGATCAGCTGATAGTGCACCAGCTTCATCTCGCCGTTGCGGAACTCAAAGTCCGCCCGTCCGACGTATTTCCCCCACTCGTGCGCCTGCACAATCCAGGTGCCGTTTTGTCTGTCCGGCGCGCAAGGCGTGCCCGGCATATAATCCTTCTGCTTCTGGTTTTCCTGCGCCATGCAGACCGGATCCTGTGAGTGACCACCCACAATCATCGTTAGCGCCCCGGCAGGCAGGCTTCTGGCCATTTCGACATCGCCCGGCGCATTCGAGCCGTGGTTGCCATTATCGTAATGGCCCATATGGGTTGCGGCGATAATCACGTCAGGTTTTTCGGTGCCCTGCAGCTCCTGAATCACCAGTTTGGCTTCCTCCGCAGGCTGGCGGAATTCGATGTCGGTGAAGTATTCCGGGTTACCGATTTTTGCCGTGTCGTCGGTGGTCAGGCCGATAACCGCCACCTTGATGCCCTGGGGTTTAAAAATAGCGTAGGGCTTAAACAGGCGCTCGCCGGTGCTTTTCTGGTAAATATTGGCGGACAGCAGCGGGAACTTCGCCCATTTTTCCTGCTGGCGCAGGACGGAGAGCGGGTTGTCGAATTCGTGGTTGCCGACGGCCATCGCGTCATAGCCAATCAGGCTCATGCCGCGGAAGTCCGGCTCGGCATCCTGCAGGTCTGATTCCGGCACGCCGGTGTTGATATCACCGCCCGACAGCAGCAGCACGCTGCCGCCTTCGGCTGCAACCTCTTTACGCACGCTGTCTACCAGCGTTTTTTGCGCCGCCAGGCCGTATTCCGAGTACTCATTGCGCCAGAAGTGGCCATGATGATCGTTGGTATGAAGAATCGTAATTTTGTAGGTCTTGTCTTTTTCCCAGGCCAGCGCGGAAGCGCTGGTTAAGCTCAATGCCACCAGCAGCGCCGTGGTTATTGTTTTAGTAGCAAAACGCATTGTCCATCTCCATGTCAAAATGTAACTGCGCAGGAATACCAGATAGCGGCCAGGATAGACAACTAACTTTTCCGAAATGCGACTTTCTTCAAATCCCCCGCACGAGTATGTTAGCAGGGTAAGAATTTCTTCCGGGCGATTTCCTGCGTCGCCCGCTCTAAAAACAATAACCGTTCGTACAGGTAATTATGGCAAGCTCTCAAACCCTCACGCAGCCGGGCACGCCCCCGGAGCAAAAAAAAGCGCGCACCGCATTTGGGATCCTCGGCGCTATAAGCCTTTCCCATCTGCTTAATGACATGATTCAATCGCTGATTCTGGCTATCTACCCTCTGCTACAGGCCGAGTTTTCCCTGAGTTTTATGCAAATCGGGATGATAACCCTGACCTTCCAGCTTTCTTCATCGCTGCTGCAGCCGCTGGTGGGCTACTACACCGACAAATACCCGATGCCGTGGTCGCTGCCGATTGGCATGTGTTTTACCCTTTGCGGCCTGGTGCTGCTGGCGCTGGCGGGCAGCTTCCCGGCGGTTCTGGTGGCTGCGGCCTTAGTGGGCACCGGCTCGTCGGTATTCCACCCTGAGTCCTCGCGCGTGGCGCGTATGGCGTCCGGCGGCCGTCACGGGCTGGCGCAGTCGCTGTTCCAGGTGGGCGGCAACTTCGGCAGCTCTCTGGGGCCATTGCTGGCGGCAGTCATTATTGCGCCTTACGGTAAAGGTAACGTGGCGTGGTTCGTGCTGGCAGCGCTGCTGGCAATTGTCGTCCTGCTGCAAATCAGCCGCTGGTATTCCGCTCAGCACAAAATCGCGAAAAGCCGCCCTGCCGTGCCGGTGGTCAACCCGCTGCCGCGCAACAAAGTTATCCTGGCGGTCTCTGTTTTGCTGCTGCTGATCTTCTCTAAATACTTCTATATGGCGAGCATCAGCAGCTACTTCACTTTCTACCTGATGCAAAAATTCGGATTATCGGTACAAAACGCCCAGATTCACCTGTTCGCCTTCCTGTTTGCCGTCGCGGCGGGGACGGTTATCGGCGGGCCATTAGGGGATAAAATTGGGAGAAAATACGTGATTTGGGGCTCAATCCTCGGCGTCGCGCCATTTACCCTTGTTTTACCCTATGCGTCGCTTTACTGGACCGGCGTGCTGACGGTGATCATTGGCTTTATTCTGGCCTCGGCTTTTTCGGCAATTTTGGTCTACGCCCAGGAGCTGCTTCCTGGCCGTATCGGCATGGTTTCCGGGCTGTTTTTCGGATTTGCCTTTGGGATGGGTGGCCTGGGTGCCGCGGTGCTTGGGCTTATTGCCGACCATACCAGTATCGAATTGGTCTACAAAATATGTGCCTTCCTGCCGCTCCTCGGTATTATGACAATATTCCTACCCGATAACCGCCATAAAGCGTAGGTTTTAGCGGCCAAAGTATTGCTTTGGCCGCTTCCCACCCCCATACCCTCCTGGTTGCTGCCCCACATAACTGAGTTAAATGCTACTCAGAGCCTTTTTTTTATCGAAATGCGCCTTTTATTCAAAATTCAACAATTATTCATAAACGCCGATAAGGAAATTGTCATAAACTGTGTAACAGAACGTTTTGGAACATCGGCCAACCAAAGGAGACGGAATGCATCACGCCACACCGCTTATCACCACCATTGTTGGTGGTCTCGTGCTCGCTTTTTTACTCGGTATGCTGGCTAACAAGCTGCGCATATCTCCGCTGGTGGGCTATTTATTAGCCGGCGTGCTGGCGGGACCTTTTACTCCAGGTTTTGTTGCTGATACCAAACTTGCCCCCGAGCTGGCGGAATTAGGCGTGATTCTGCTGATGTTCGGCGTCGGGCTGCATTTTTCATTGAAGGACTTGATGGCGGTAAAGGCCATCGCCATCCCCGGTGCGATCGCGCAGATTGGCGTTGCAACGCTGCTGGGCATGGCGCTTTCCTGGCTGATGGGCTGGTCATTGATGACCGGCATCGTCTTCGGGCTGTGTTTGTCGACGGCAAGTACCGTCGTGCTGCTGCGGGCGCTTGAAGAGAGGCAGTTAATCGATACCCAGCGAGGGCAGATTGCCATTGGCTGGCTGATTGTTGAAGATCTGGTGATGGTGCTGACGCTGGTGCTGCTGCCGGCGGTGGCCGGGATGCTGGAAAAAGGCGACGTTGGCCTGGCTTCCCTAAGCCTGGATATGGCTATCACCATCGGTAAGGTCGCCGCCTTTATCGCCCTGATGATGCTGGTAGGCCGTCGCCTTGTGCCGTGGATTCTGGCACGCAGCGCCGCCACCGGCTCCCGCGAGCTGTTTACCCTTTCCGTCCTCGCGCTGGCGCTCGGTATCGCCTTTGGTGCGGTGGAGCTGTTTGACGTCTCCTTTGCGCTGGGGGCCTTCTTTGCCGGTATGGTGCTGAATGAGTCCGAGCTAAGCCACCGTGCGGCGCACGACACGCTGCCGCTGCGCGACGCCTTTGCGGTACTGTTCTTTGTTTCCGTTGGGATGCTGTTTGACCCGCTGATCCTGATTCAGGAGCCGCTGGCGGTGCTGGGCACGCTGGCTATCATCATCTTTGGTAAATCACTGGCGGCGTTCCTGCTGGTACGCATGTTCGGCCACTCCCAGCGTACCGCGCTGACCATCGCCACCAGCCTCGCGCAGATCGGTGAATTTGCGTTTATTCTGGCAGGCCTCGGCATGGCGCTGAACCTGCTGCCACAAACGGGGCAGAATTTAGTGCTGGCGGGCGCAATCCTGTCGATTATGCTGAACCCGATTCTGTTCGCCATTCTTGAGCGCTACCTCGAAAAAACCGAAACGCTGGACGAGCAGACGCTGGAAGAGGCTATCGAAGAAGAGAAGCAAATCCCGGTGGATATCTGCAACCACGCGCTGCTGGTGGGCTATGGCCGCGTCGGCAGCCTGCTGGGCGAGAAGCTGCTGGCCGAAGGCGTGCCGCTGGTGGTGATTGAAACCTCCCGCAGCCGCGTGGATGAGCTGCGCGAGCGAGGCATCCGTACCGTGCTGGGCAATGCCGCTAACGAAGAGATCATGAATCTGGCGCATCTGGACTGCGCGCGCTGGCTGCTGCTGACTATCCCTAACGGCTACGAGGCGGGTGAAATCGTCGCGACGGCCAGAGCAAAATGCCCGGATATCGAAATCATCGCCCGCGCCCACTATGACGACGAAGTCGATTACATCACCGAACGTGGGGCTAATCAGGTCGTGATGGGAGAAAGAGAGATTGCCAATACCATGCTGGGGCTGCTGGTGCCGCCGGTGGCTCAGGAAGTGGTGACAGGTTAGTACGCTTATAGGGCAGGTTTCGCGCCTGCCCGCATCAAAAAGCAGAGCCTTCTTCAGGCTCTGCTCTGCTGCTTAACGTTCCCAGTAAGATTCTTCGAGACTGTCTTCCCGTTCGGGCAGGCCGCGCGTCAGGCGTGGAGAATGCTGGTTCAACACCTGATAGCTAACGCGGTTAGCGTATTTGCACACCTGCGCCAGCGAGGAATAGGTCAGCCAGGTCAGCTTGTGCTTGCTGGAGTTCGGCACGTTGCTGCGGTGATAGTTGTTCGCGGTAATATCATGCAGCAGCGCCGCAAGCGCGCCGTCACCCGCCCCGTTGGTGTTCATTATCTTCTCCGGGCCGCCCATGTAAGGGGCGATGTGGGAGTAGATACGCAGCGGTTCAGCACAATCTTTCAGGCGCATCGCGCGGCTAAATTCGTACTGGTTAAATTCCGCAATAGCGCCCGGCAACAGAGGATGTTGGGTATTACGTTTCGCGGTTTCTTCCGTGTAGCCCGCCATATAAAGCCCGACCGGCCCGGCGGTGCACAGTACCAGGTCAACCCAGTCCAGCGCCTTGTCGGCGGCCAGCAGCGGATCGCTTTCGCCGGTTAGCGCCTCGCCTTCTTCTTCGTTCATCGCCAGGATAGAAACGTGTTCGCGCAGGAAGGCCTGCCACCAGGCCGGGTTCTCGGCAATCACGTATTTAGTGCCCAGGGTCAGAACCACCGGCACGTTGTGTTTCTTCGCCCAGGCAATGGCCTGCATGGTGGCGTCCGGCATCGGCTCGCCCGGCTTGCAGCGCACCAGATAAGAAGTCAGCACCAGCGCGGACGCACCGGCAATCACCTCTTCAGGAATGCTTTCAGCGCGCAGCTGGTTCATGTGGCCAGGGCTGATGGCGAACGTACGCTCACCCTGGTCGCCAATCAGCGTAAAGCAGCGGCCAATCGCGCCGTCAACGCCCTGCAGGTAGTTAAGATCGGTCCGGCTGGAGGTGTTGCAGAGATAGCGGTAGGCGTAGCTGCCAATTTCGACATTGCGGCACATCACGCCGAGCAGCACCGAGCGGTCATCGGCCAGCACAGAGTAGTTGTGCATGGTATTGCCGATGGTGCCCCCGGCAAACTGGTGGGTAATCAGGTTGCTGTCGACCAGTTCTTTGTAGAGCGCGTCGGCCACATCATCCTCAATCACCAGGGAATGACCGAAGCTCAGCCCGTAGCGCTGTACAAATTCGTCGTCCACTTTGGCCTCAATGTCGACCAGCGTTTGATCGATGCCGACCACCCAGGAAGCGCCGCTTTCGGCTTCAGGCTGAGTTTGCTGCAGGAGCGGATCGCGGGCGTTGACGGGGAAGTAGTGTTTGGATTTGCGTTTACCGGGAAATTTCATGGTGTCGTTACGGGGCTGAATAATAAGGCGGAGAATAGTAACATTCCCCGCCTCAGGATTCTATTTAGCGATACCGCTCCACCAGATTCACCATCATTGCGATATGGGCCGGATCGTCGTTCAGCGCCGGGATGTACTCGTACTTCGTCCCGCCCGCTTCGATAAACACTTCCCGGTTCTGCACCGCCATCTCTTCGAGGGTTTCCAGGCAGTCGGCGGAGAAACCGGGGCACATCACCTGAATATGCTTCACGCCCTTTTCGGCCAGCATTTTCAGCGTTTCGTCGGTGTACGGCATCAGCCACGGCTCGCGGCCAAAGCGTGACTGGTAGGTCATCATCACTTTTTCCGGCGGCAGCTCAAGGGCGCTCAGCAGCTCACGGGTGGTGTCACGACAGCGCTGCGGGTAATCATCGCCTTCGTTCGCGTAGCGCTGCGGAATGCCGTGATAGGAAAGCAGCAGCACGTCCGGCTCGCCGTGTTCGGCAAAAGAGCGTTTAACCGAGGCCGCCAGCGCGTTGATGTACGCGGGATCGGTCGCATAGTCACGAATCAGGGAGATAGAAGGCAGGCTGCGATAATCGGCGAAGATCCGCCCCAGTTCGTCCCATACCGCCGCAACGGTAGAGCAGGAAAACTGAGGATAAAGCGGCAGCACCACAATGTGCGTCACGTTCTGCGCCAGCAGCTCCTCTACGGCACTTTTCAGCGACGGTTCGCCGTAGCTCATCCCCAGCGCAACCGGCGTGTCCGGCAGCTGCTGCGCCAGCGCTTTCTCCTGCCGACGGCTGTAAACCATCAGCGGCGAGCCCTCTTCCATCCAGATGGACTGGTAGAGTTTGGCGACGCGCGGCGAACGCAGCGGCAGAATGACGCCGCGCAGCAAAGGCCACCACAGCAGGCGAGGCGTATCCACCACGCGCTTATCGCTCAGAAACTGACGCAGATAGCGGTTGACCGCCGCCGGAGTCGGGGCGCTCGGCGTGCCAAGGTTAGCCAGTAAGATGCCAATTTTTTCCTGATTCATTCCCACCCCTTATCTATAAATTGCCGTCAATTGTAACGTAAAAGAGCGAAACGAGAACCGATTACAGCAAAAGGGGAAAATGAGGGCAAAAAAATACCAGGGCATGCCCTGGTATTGATTGTCGCGGCGGGAAATTATCCGAGGATTTTTTCCAGCTCTGCGCGAACGTCAGCCACGGCCTGAGTGCCGTCGACTTTAGCGTATTGGGTGTTACCCGCCTGCGCTTCTTTAGAGTAGTAGCCGATCAGCGGCGCGGTCATCTGATGGTATTCCACCAGACGTTTACGCACGGTTTCTTCCTGATCGTCTTTACGGGTGCTCAGCTCTTCGCCGGTCACGTCATCTTTGCCTTCAACCTTAGGTGGGTTGAATTTGATGTGGTAAACGCGGCCGGAAGCAGCGTGTACGCGGCGCCCCACGATACGGTCAACGATCAGCTCGTCCGGAACGTCGAACTCCAGCACGAAGTCAACTTTGATGCCCGCTTCTTTCATGGCGTCAGCCTGCGGGATAGTGCGTGGGAAACCGTCCAGCAGGAAACCGTTACGGCAGTCTTCCTGCGCAATGCGTTCTTTAACCAGGGCGATAACCAGCTCATCGGTCACCAGCTTGCCAGCATCCATGATGTCTTTGGCCTGTTTACCCAGTTCTGAACCAGATTTGACCGCGGCACGCAGCATATCACCGGTGGAGATTTGCGGAATGCCGTATTTCTCCATGATGAACTGAGCCTGAGTCCCTTTACCTGCGCCCGGCGCGCCGAGCAGAATGATACGCATTGCGTAATTCCCCATACGTTTAATTATTCAATCGAATTTGAGGCCAAAACCATACCACTAAAGGCGGTATCATCACAAGGAAGGGAGGCACTCAGGCTGAGGCTCCGGGCCTGGATTCCGTCCGGATCTCGACCCATTTTTTGCTGCGGCCGAAGTCAGAATCGCTTCAGCCAAACAGCGTTTTTATTTTTACAGCAGCTTACTTATCCCCTGTATCACCAGGGATAAATTAGGTCTTCGTCTGCTGGTTTATGAACTGCCAGACTTCCTGAAAAGGGTGCGCTATATAGATTACGTTTATATACAGCAATTATAATGACGCCCAACACTCCTGCCGATTCTGTATGGCGTCAGGCTGTAAATCAGGAGATCTATTTTGCTAAGAGGAAGAGCGCCCGCCATGAATAAGACTTTACTCCCCCTCATCTGTTGTTTGCTGCTCAGCGGATGCACATCACAGTGGGTAAAAACTCGCAGTAACGCGCAGGAATACACCAGCGCACGTGCAGCCTGTGAAACCCAGTCCCAGCAGGCTTTCCCGGTGAGGAACGAGGTTGCACAACGGACTAAGTACACCACTTACTATGAAGCCTGTACCAAAAAAGATGATTGTGACGGCGAGAAAACCAGGGCGGTAAAAAAGCCTGAAATAGAAAGCTATGTGATGGACGTGAATAGCGAAAGCCGCGATCGGTTGTTTAATCAGTGCATGGAACTTAAAGGCTGGGAAAGCAAAATAAAGTGGCTGTAATAGCTGAGATTCAATATCAGACACTCGCATGACGGCAGTAAAATAACCTTACTTTTATATCATTTATTTTTAAGGTGATTACCATGCCCCCAAATTTAAGCGAAAAAAAACCACCTGCCTGTGCAGGTGGTTTTTGTCAGTCTTTCAACCCGACTTAAGAAACCAGCAATTGGTTCATACGGCGGATGAACTGGTTAGGATCTTCCAGCTGACCACGCTCGGCTAACAGCGCCTGGTCCAGCAGCAGCTCGACCCACTCGCCGAACTGCGCGTCATCCTGCGTATCCGCAGCGCGTTTCACCAGCGCATGCTCCGGGTTAAGCTCGAAGATGTACTTCACGTCCGGCACTTCCTGGCCCGCAGCGGCAAACAGTTTCGCCATCTGGGTGCTCATGTCGTTGCTGTCGGTGGTCACGATCGCCGGCGTATCGGTCAGGCGGTGAGTCAGGCGTACTTCCTTCACACGCTCGCCCAGCAGGGTTTTCACGCGGTCCACGAACGGCTCCAGGGCTTTCTCAGCTTCTTTCGCTTCTTCGGTCTCTTCGTCCGTCAGCTTATCCAGCGATTCGTCGGTTTTGCTCACAGACTGGAACGCTTTGCCGTCGAACTCGGTCAGGTAGCTCATCATCCACTCATCGATGCGGTCGGAAAGCAGCAGAACCTCGATGCCTTTCTTACGCAGCAGTTCCAGATGCGGGCTGCTCTTCGCCGCCGCGTAGCTGTCTGCGGTGATGTAGTAGATCTTCTCCTGGCCTTCTTTCATGCGGGAGACGTACTCTTCCAGCGACACGGTCTGGGCTGAAGAATCCGTGTGCGTGGTCGCGAAGCGCAGCAGCTTAGCGATAGCTTCCTGGTTCGCGTTATCTTCCGCCGGGCCTTCTTTCAGCACGAGGCCGAAGTTTTTCCAGAAGGTCTGGTACTTCTCGGCATCGTCTTTCGCCAGCTTATCCAGCATCTGCAGCACGCGTTTGGTCAGCGCGCTACGCAGGTTCTGGGTCACGCGGCTGTCCTGCAGGATTTCACGGGAAACGTTCAGCGGCAGGTCGTTAGAATCTATCAGGCCGCGAACAAAGCGCAGGTAGTTCGGCATGAACTGCTCCGCGTCGTCCATGATGAACACGCGCTGTACGTAGAGTTTCAGCCCGTGTTTATGGTCGCGGTTCCACATATCCCACGGTGCCTGTGAAGGGATGTACAGCAGGCTGGTGTACTCCTGCTTGCCTTCTACACGGTTATGGCTCCAGGAAATAGGATCGGTAAAGTCGTGGGCGATATGCTTGTAGAACTCTTTGTATTCGTCTTCGCTGACTTCAGACTTGCTGCGGGTCCACAGCGCCTGAGCCTTGTTGATTTTTTCCCAGCTGATAACGGTTTCGCCGTCTTTCTCTTCACGCTGTTCAATCTCAACCGGCAGCGCGATATGGTCGGAATACTTGCTGATGACGGAGCGAACGCGCCAGTCGTCCAGGAATTCATCTTCGCCTTCGCGCAGGTGCAGCGTGATTTCGGTGCCGCGATCGGCTTTATCAATGTCGGCCACGGTGTATTCACCCGCGCCTTCAGATTCCCAGAACACGCCCTGATCCGCGCTGGCACCGGCTGCGCGAGTGCGAACGGTGACTTTGTCAGCCACGATAAACGCAGAGTAGAAGCCAACGCCAAACTGACCAATCAGCTGGCTGTCTTTCGCCTGATCGGAGCCCATGGACTCGAGGAAAGCTTTGGTGCCGGATTTAGCGATGGTACCCAGATGATCAATGACCTCATCTCGGGTCATACCGATGCCGTTATCGGCGATGGTCAGGGTGCGATTCTCTTTGTCAAAAGAGACGCGAACGCGCAGCTCACCGTCGCCTTCATAAAGGCTGGCGTTCGACAGCGCGCGAAAGCGCAGCTTGTCTGCCGCATCAGAAGCGTTGGAGATCAGCTCACGCAGGAAGATTTCTTTGTTTGAATACAGAGAGTGGATCATCAGGTGCAGAAGCTGTTTTACCTCTGACTGAAAACCGCGGGTCTCTTGTCCTTTCATGGTCATGGATACCTCAACAAAATCATACGGGATGAAGAAAACGTTGAGGGGGATATGGTAGCGATTTGTGCCTTTTCAAGCAGGAGGAGGCAAAAACCTCCTCCAGACGGCTAAAAATTAATCTTGTGGCGGCCAACCAGCGAGTGAGAAAGCGTGGTGCCGTCCACCATTTCAAGCTCGCCTCCTACCGGCACACCGTGCGCGATACGGCTGGCTTCAACGCCATATTGGGCGCACAGCTCGGCAATATAGTTGGCGGTAGCCTCGCCTTCCACCGTCGGGTTAGTGGCGAGAATAACCTCTTTCATCGGCTCGCTCGCAAGGCGATGCTCAAGGCGATCCAGGCCGATGTCGTTCGGGCCAATGCCGTCCAGCGGCGAAAGGTGCCCCATCAGCACAAAATAGCGGCCGGAGAACTGCCCGGTTTGCTCGATGGCGTGAATATCCGCCGGGCTTTCTACCACGCATATCTGGCCGTTTTCCTGGCGGCGCGGGTTGGAGCAAATGGAACACACTTCCTGCTCGGTAAAGGTACGGCAATCCGAACAGTGGCCAATCTCGGACATCGCGCGGGTCAGTGCCTGAGCCAGACGCATACCGCCGCTGCGGTCGCGCTGCAGCAGGGCAAACGCCATACGCTGGGCGGATTTCGGGCCAACGCCGGGCAGGCAGCGCAGGGATTCCATAAGGGCTGAGAGTAAAGGACTGGTTTGCATCGCTCGGGCTTGTGAGAAAAAGTGGGGTATAGCCTAACATTAGCCCCGAGGATGGGTATAGGAAAAGATATCCCCCGCACGATAGCTCGCCGGGGGATAAAATTTACGCGATGTCTTTGCCGAAACGGCCCTGGTTAAAATCATCGATGGCCTGATGAATTTCCTCTTTGGTGTTCATCACGAACGGACCGTAACCCACAACCGGCTCATTCAGAGGCTCGCCGCTGAGCAGCAGAACCACCGCGTCATTGTTGGCTTCAAGGGTCACCCTATCGCCTTTGGCATCCAGCACCACCAGCTGCGCCTCCCGAGCCACCTCTTCACCGTTGACCAGCACCGTGCCTTTCAGCACCACCAGCGCCGTGTTCCAGCCGTCTTTAACCGCCAGCTGAGTGACGCCCTGCGGGTTCAGGCGCAAATCCCAGATGCTCATCGGCGAGAAGGTCCGGGCCGGGCCTTTGGTCCCGTCAAACTCACCGGCAATCACGCGAACCTTCCCGGCATTGTCCGGCAAATCGACCACCGGAATATCGCCGTCGGTAATCGGCTGATAGCCAGGCGCGGTCATTTTGTCTTTTGCAGGCAGGTTAACCCAAAGCTGGACCATTTCCAGGCTGCCGCCGGCTTCGCTAAACGCCGGGGAATGGTACTCTTCATGCAGGATCCCGCTCCCGGCGGTCATCCACTGCACGTCGCCTGGGCCAATCACGCCGCCGTTGCCCGCGTTATCGCGGTGCGCCACTTCGCCTTTGTAGACGATAGTCACGGTTTCAAAGCCGCGGTGCGGGTGCTGATCCACGCCGCGCTGCCCTTTATTGCTCGGCTTAAACTCCGCCGGGCCCGCGTAGTCCAGCAGCAGGAACGGGCTAAGCTGCCCGGCAAATTTTGAGTACGAAAACATCGAACGAACCGGGAAACCATCGCCCACCCAGTGGGAAGCCGGTGCGGTATAGACGCCAAGAATTGATTTCATGATTCTCTCCACAAGGGTTGTTTCTGATGGGATAAAGCTTACTCGTCAGACACTCAGTCCGGTAGAGTGCTAAAGTAGACTCAGTGTTCCATAAACAGGACAATAGAAATGCAGGACCTCAACGATCTGTGGTATTTCGTGCAGGTGGTCGACAACGGCGGTTTCTCCCCCGCCAGCCGGGCGATCGGCATTCCGAAATCACGCCTGAGCCGCCGCATTGCGCTGCTAGAAGAGCGGCTTGAAACCCGCCTGTTACAGCGCTCGACGCGTAGCTTCACCGTCACGGAGGCCGGGCAGATCTTCTATCGCCACTGCAAGGCGATGATGATTGAAGCCGAAGCGGCACAGGAGGCCATCGACACGCTGAAATCAGAGCCGCGAGGGCTGATTCGCCTCACCTGCCCGATTGCGCTTTTGCATGTCCACATCGGCGATATGCTGGCGCGCTTTATGCGCCTCTATCCGCAGATTGTGATTCAGCTTGAGGAAACCAACCGGCGGGTGGACGTGCTGAACGAAAACGTCGATCTGGCTATTCGCGTGCGGCCTCTGCCGCTGGAGGATAGCGATCTGGTGATGCGCAAGCTGGCGACGCGCAGCATGTGCCTGGTCGCCAGCCCGGAGCTGGTAGCCCGTCAGGGTATGCCTGCCGCGCCAACAGATCTCGCCCACTGGCCAAGCCTGGCGCTGGACAGGCCGCAGCAAACCTACCGCTGGTGCCTGTTTGGCCCCGAACAGCGGGAAGTGATTGTCCACCATAAACCCCGCTTTATTACGACGGATATGATTGCGCTGCGAACCGCGGCGCTCAACGGCATTGGCGTCGTGCAGCTCCCGAAGCTGATGCTTAACGACGCGCTGGAACAGGGCAAGCTGGTTCACGTTCTGCCTGAATGGCGAGCAAGAATGGAGGTAGTGCACGTGGTGTTCCCTTCCCGGCGTGGGCAGCTGCCGGCGGTACGGGCGTTGATTGATTTTCTGGCAGAGAGTTATCAGGCACTGAACGAGGAGTGAGAAAACGGCCTTCTCCCGGGCAGGAGAAGGCGGGAATGCATCAGAATGGCATTTTGAAGCCCGGCGGCAGCTGCATGCCGTTGGAAACCCCGGCCATTTTTTCTTTCTGCGCTTCACCGATACGGCGAGCGGCATCGTTGAAGGCTGCGGCAACCAGGTCTTCAACCATTTCTTTGTCATCTTCCATCAGGCTTGGATCGATTTCGACGCGGCGGCAGTTATGCGCCCCGTTGATGGTCACTTTCACCAGGCCCGCGCCGGACTCGCCGGTGACTTCCATGTTGGCGATTTCTTCCTGAGCCTGGGCCATTTTTTCCTGCATCTGCTGGGCCTGCTTCATCAGGTTACCCAGACCGCCTTTTCCAAACATAATCTTCTCTCTTTCATCGGGCCAGCCTCGCGGAATGCGAGAGTGGCTATCGGGGTTTCACACTATGCCGCGCAAAACGAGGCATATCAAACAGGGCGAATACTATCTTCATCCAGCTCTGCGTCAAAGAACCTTTGCAGAGTCTGAATATTGCTGTCGTTGTTCATCGATTCGCGCGCCTGCGCCAGCTTCTCTTCGTAGATAGCCTGACGCCACTCAAGCGGCGTGCGGCGAGCCAGATTCTCATCTTCAATAATAGTCAGTTCTATCGCCTCGCCATGGAACGTGCTCATGGCATCCGAGAGCGTTTTTTGCGCCGAGGGCGAATTCAGGTGGCGCTGGCCCGGACGCAAATGCAGGCAAACCCGGTTGCCGTCCGCCTCTTTCCAGGCATTGAGCGCCAGCTGTTGCACCAGTTTTGGCAGCATCAGCTGATTGATTTCCGCCGCCCACTCGTCGCGCTCGATAGCCTCTTCGGCCAGCTTCTGCGCCAGTTCCGGCGTTTTTTCATGCTCGAGCGCTTTTTTCAGCGCCTTTGGCGTCGCAACCGGCTCGGGCGCCGCTTCAATCGGATTTTGTGATTTCCAGCGATAGGCTTCTGGCTTCGCCGGTTTTTCCGGCACCGATGGCGCAGGCCGTGCCTGAACGCGTTCGGTCACCGAGGCCAAACGTTCCAGCGCGGTGCTTTTTGCCGGCCGCGCTAGTCGTTGCGCTGCCGGCTCATTCTTTTTTGCTTTGTCAGTCTCCTGATGGCGCATCAGCTGGCTGCGCGCCTGAAGGATCTGGCTGGTAGCATCCGGCAGCGGAGGGGCTTCCCTGTCCGGCGGCGGAGCCGCCTGCTGCTGCCTTGCTGCTGGCTGATGCGACGCCGGGTTAACCACCGGAATGCTTGCCGCCTGGCGGGGTACTTCCGGCTCGGGCAGCGGTTTGCGCGGATGGAAGGCCAGCGCACGCAGCAGCGTCATTTCTACGCCCATGCGGCGATCCGGCGCCCACGGCAGCTCTTTGCGGCCAATCAGCAATGTCTGGTAGTAAAGCTGTATGTCGGCGGGTGGGACAACGCGCGCCAGTTCACGCATACGCTGTTCGATAGCCGCCATATCGCTGCCAAGTGCGGAAGGAGAAAGCTGGACCATCGCCACGCGGTGCAGCAGCGCGGACATTTCCACCAGCAATGCTTCCCACTCAACGCCACGTGCCGCCGCGTCGTTCAGCAACGCCATTACGCGCTGCCCGTCGGCATGCACCACCGCTTCAATCAGCGACAGCGCCTGGTCATCATCAAGGGTGCCAAGCATGGTGCTGACGGCCGACGTCGTGACCTGGCCGTCGCCGCTGGCAATCGCCTGGTCGGTCAGGCTCAGCGCATCACGCAGGCTGCCGTCTGCCGCCCGGGCTAACAGCTGCAGCGCGCGGGGCTCGCTAACAACCTTCTCCTCACCAAGAATGTGTTCCAGCTGATGGCGGATTTGTTCGACGTCCAGCGCTTTCAGGTGGAACTGCAGGCAACGGGAAAGAATCGTCACCGGCAGCTTTTGCGGATCGGTGGTGGCCAGCAGGAATTTTACGTGCGGAGGCGGCTCTTCCAGCGTCTTAAGCAGCGCGTTGAAGCTGTGGCGCGAGAGCATGTGCACTTCATCGATAAGGTAGACCTTAAAGCGGCCACGCGCGGGGGCGTACTGAACGTTGTCCAGCAGGTCGCGGGTGTCTTCCACTTTGGTACGCGAGGCGGCGTCTATCTCAATCAGGTCGACAAAGCGGCCTTGTTCTATTTCACGGCAGTTATCGCAGACGCCACAAGGGGTCGCGGTAATGCCGGTTTCGCAATTCAGCCCTTTCGCCAGCAGACGGGCGATTGAGGTTTTCCCCACCCCTCGGGTGCCGGAAAAAAGGTACGCATGGTGGATGCGGCCCAGCGACAAACCATTAGCCAGCGCGGTCAGTACGTGTTGCTGGCCGACAACATCAGCAAAAGTTTGTGGGCGCCATTTGCGGGCTAAGACCTGGTAGCTCATCTGGAGTTAGGCTCTGGTTCGCGGGAAAGGTGAATTGAGGGGGTAATGCTAACATATGCCTCGCCCGATGGGCGAGCGAGGCTTGTCACTGTATGGCAATACGGTCGAACTTAGTGACCCGGGAAAGGCACCAGGCAGAAGCTTTTCACGCCCATTTTTTCCAGGCGCTGCTCGCCGCCAAGGTCAAACAGGTTAATCACGAATGCCGCATCGGTCACTTCGCCACCCAGGCGACGAATCAGTTTTACCGTCGCTTCAATGGTGCCGCCGGTCGCCAGCAGATCGTCCACCACCAGCACTTTATCGCCCGGCTTGATGGCATCTACGTGGATTTCAAGGCTGTCGGTGCCGTATTCCAGCTCATAGCTTTCGGCGATGGTTTCACGCGGCAGCTTACGAGGTTTGCGCACAGGAATGAACCCAACGCCCATCTCCAGCGCAACCGGGGCGCCAAACAGGAAGCCACGCGCTTCGGTGCCCACCACTTTGGTGATCCCTGCGTCTTTAAAACGAGAAACTAAAAGGGCAATGCTGGTGGCATATGCTTTCGGATCTTCCAGCAAGCTGGTGACGTCACGGAACAGAATTCCTGGTTTTGGGTAATCAGGAACGCTTTTAATGCTGTTTTTGAGATATTCAAGCTGCTGCGCAGTCGCGGTCATCGGTTTATGCCTGCAAAAAACATGATACTAAACAGAGTACATGTGGGTTCGAATGTGAACCACTGGTTAACGGTTAACCAGCTGTACCCGTGCTCGAAAACGCTCGAATTTACTGGCTGGGCGCGACAATTGCAACAGCTTCTGCTGCGCTTTATCGCTTTTGTTGTGCTTCATCAACCACCGGAATGCGCCACATAAAAGCAAGCAGCGCACAAAGAATCACCAGCAGCAAAATTCTAACCCACACTATCTTCACCAGCCACAGCGAAATCGCGAAAGTGGCGAGAATAAACAGAATCGCCTTTGGCTTCGCCCCTCGGGGCATCGCCCGATGCTGCTGCCAGTAGCGCAAATAGCTGCCAAACCACGAACGGTAGAGTAGCCAGTGGTGAAAGCGCGGCGACGAGCGGGCAAAACACCACGCGGCCAGCAGCAGAAAAGGCGTGGTCGGCAACAGCGGCAATATCACACCCAGCGTAGCAAGCACTACCGCCAACCAGCCGATGATGATTAGAATAAGACGCTTCATGCCGTAACCTCTGACAACCCCTGGAGAGCCATTTTGTGAAAACCGCTTCGCTGTTACAAGCCCTTGAAGCTCGGGTCGTCGAGCTGGCAGCCGCCGTTGAGCCGGTCGCCCTGCTGCGGGCAAGCCAGGCGCGCTTTGACCGTAAGCTCTTCCATACCCACAGCACGCAGCTGAAAGATTATCTTCAGGAAGCCCAGGCCAATCTCGCCCAGCTTCAGCTTAGCGTCAGCCACGGTAAAACCGATCAGGTGGCGTTTATCGCCGAAAAACTGGTCGCACAGATTGCCGCGCTGCAGCGGGAATTAGCCACCGCGCATTTACGCAAAAGCGAGCCGCAGCACAAGGTGCAGGAAAATCTGTACGAAAAACTGTCCACCCATCAGGATTATGAACGGCGCCTGCTGGCGATGGTGAGCGATCGCGAAACCCAGCTTACGGTGCAGGCCACGCTCGCGGGTCAGCAAAAGCTTCAGCGTGAACTCGCCGCGCTGGAAGGCCGCCTGCAGCGCTGCCGCCAGGCGCTGGCCCGCATAGAAAAAGCCATCGAAAGACGTGAACGCGGGCTGAGTTAACCCCAAAATAAGGAGCAAGAATGTCGCTGGATAACGCCCCGGACGAGGTCAAACTGGCCGTCGATTTAATTATGCTGCTGGAGCAGCACCAGATCCCAACGGACACCGCGCTTGCGGCGCTGGACATCGTTCGTGAGGATTTTCTACGCAAACAGCGGGAAGAAAAGGCTTCCCGCTGATTGTCACGCTTAGAGAGACGGCGGCAGCAGACCGCCATTTTTGCCCAAATCGCGCTTCACTTCCGTTAGCTCATCGCCCTTTTCGTTATGCAGATGCACTTCAAGCTGATTGAAGGCGATATTGATATTGTTTTCGCGGCACAGCCTGTCGATGGCGCGGTTCAGCTCATCAACGGTGATGCTGCGGTCACGCAGCTCACGGACATACAGCCGCAGTTCGTGGTCGAGCGTACTGGCGCCAAACGTCGTGAAGTACACCGCAGGTTCCGGGTCGTGCATCACGCGCGGATGATCCATCGCCGCTTTGAGCAGGATCTCTTTCACTTTGTCGAGATCTGAGCCGTAAGCCACCCCGAGCTTGATAACCACGCGGGTGATGGTGTCCGTCAGCGACCAGTTGATCAGGCGTTCGGTGACAAACGCTTTGTTCGGGATGATCACTTCTTTACGGTCAAAATCGGTGATCGTCGTCGCACGGATACGGATCTTGCTGACGCTGCCGGAGAACGTCCCGATAGTGACGGTATCGCCGATACGCACCGGGCGTTCGAACAGGATGATCAGGCCGGAAACGAAGTTACCGAAGATCTCCTGTAAGCCAAAGCCCAGGCCTACCGACAGCGCCGCCGCCAGCCATTGCAGCTTGTCCCACGACACGCCGAGCGAGCCGAATACCGTCATCGCGCCAATCACGATAATGGCATAGTTGAGAATAGTGGTAATGGCGTAAGACGCGCCCTGGCGCATTTTCAGGCGTGACAGCACCAGCACTTCCAGCAGGCCAGGCAGGTTTCGAATCAGCGCCCAGGCTACCATCGCGGCCACCACGGCAAACAGAATGCTGCCCATGGTGACGTTTTTCATTACCGCCGCGCCGGCTTCGCTGCCGGTGTAGTGCCACAGCACGATGCTATCGAGGTAGGCAAAGACGGTGATTAAATCCGACCAGATGGCGTAAAACACCACGGCGAACAGGGCGAACATCAGCAGCATGGTCAGGCGCATCGTCTGCTGGTTAATCTGATCCAACGCCAGCGGCGGTTCTTCAACCGGCTCAGCGCCTTCCGCCCCTTCTTTCACCATATTCTGGCGACGAGCCAGCGCACGGCGATAGGCAATACGGCGTGCCGCAACGCTCAGGCCACGGATCACCGTCTGGTGAATCAGGTTCCAGATAATCACCAGATAGACCGTGTCTATCCAGCGGTTCGCCAGCCGCAGCGTGGTGTAGAAGTAGCCGGTTGCCGTCAGCACCAGCAGCGCCACCGGCACGACAGACAGCACGGTAATGGTCAGCAGACGCAGCGGATGCGACTCTTTATCGCGCCAGTTGTCACGGCACATCGGGATAATCAGGCAGGTTATCAGCAGCAGGTTAAGGAAAATCATAAACTGCCCGAGCACGTCGTCCATCAGGTGCAGCGGCGACAGCTCGCCGACCACGGACCAGAACAGCAGCGGCAGCAAGGCAAAGCTGATGCGCACAATCTGACGGCGATAATGGCGGGTAAGATGTTCCGGCATGTTAAACCAGATAACGGCCAGGCCACGGCTGCTCAGAATGCGCCACGCCATGCCGAAGACCAGCCAGAACAACGCCAGCTCTTTGGCAAATGCCCACAGCAGTTCGCTGATATTGAGCTGCATAAACAGCAGCACTAAACCTACCGAAAGAATCGCCATCGTCAGCGGCAGTACTTTCAGGAAGTTCAGCAGAATTGCCTTCGGCGTGTTGAGCTGAGTGTCGGTGCGCAGCTGCCCCACTTCAGAAGCAAGCTTAGCCAGCTGCCTGTCGATCCATTTGTAACGCCAGCGCAGCAGGCCGGCCAGCAGCATCAGCGGCAGCGCGGTGAACAACGACATGAACAGCCCGTCCAGCACCTTGTGCCAGCTGATGTCCAGCTTCATAGCTTTGATTTGGTCGTGCAGCGCGCCCGGGAAGGATTTGATCCACTCCCAGTTCATCGGCTTGTTGCTGTTTACCCAGAAGATTTGCTGGGTCAGCATTTTCTGCAGGCTGGTGCTGACGCTCATCAGCTGCTGCTGGTTAATTTGCAGGTTAATCGCCATCATCAGCTGGTTGCCCAGCTGCTTGTTAAGCTGGTCGAGCAGCTCGCGGCGCATATCCACCACCTGCAGCAGCGCATCGTGAACCTCGTCGTTAACCTCGTTCTTGTGGCCCTCTTCAATCTTGCCGACGTAGCTGTCGCTCTGGAACATCGCATCACGCTGCTGGTTAATGTCGAACTGCTCAAGACGCAGGTCAGCAATGCGGTTGGTGAGGTCTTCAAGGTCATCGGCGGACGGCAGCGTCTGCTGCTGCTGATAAAGGATACGCGACAGCAGGAGGCTGCCCTTCAGCACCGAGATTTGTTCTTTCAGGTTACGTTCGGACTGAAGCGCACGGTCCAGCCAGTTTTTGACGCGGATATTGCGCTGTACCAGCTCGTTTCCGCTTTGCGTGGCGTTAATCAGGCGCTGGCTGAGCTGGTGATTGACGTCCAGCTCCTGGCGCACCAGCGGGTTATTCTGGATAGCGCTGGTGTCGGCATCGTCAGGCGTGACGGCTTCCTGGGCGGTTTTTTCCGTCAGCGTTAAGCGTTTGCTGTTCACCGCCTCCTGCAGCAGCTGAAGCGAATGCTCAAGCTGGCCAATATTGGCGTTGGTGTAGTCACGCTGTTTCTGCAGCGCATCCTGCAAGACGGTGTTGCCTTCAAGGCTCTTACGCTGCTGCTCAATCTGCGTGTTGAGCAACGCCTGCTGCACCAGCAGCAGATTTTGCTGGCTCGGCCGCAAAGTGGCTTCGCCCGGCGTGGTGCCATTCAGGCGGTTCCGCACCTGCAGGAGCTGCTGCGAAGCGCTGTACATCGCATTCTGCACGCGTTCGGGCTGAGTTTGCAGCGACACCAGTTGGCTATTCAGGGTAGACAGGTCGTTATTTGCCGACTGCAGCTGATCCAGCACGCTGGTCAGACGGGCTTCCAGCTGGCGCAAAGAGAGCGTACTCAGCGTTTTGCGGGTCGCGTCGTCGTCGGCTGGCGTACTGAGCGAATTGAGCGCCTCGGTGGCCTGCTTCAGCTTATCCGGCGCCTGGGCAACCGTGGTTTTAAGCTGAGCCGTCTCCTGCTTCACCCGGTCAAGCTTGTCCAGCATCTCAAGCGTTTCGGTGAGATCTTTCTGGGTGAGCTTATCGTCGGCGGTCAGCGTTTTTTGCTTGTTCAGCGTGTCCAGCTGCGACTGAACCTCTGCTCTTGCAGGCAGATCGCCATTATTTTGCGCCGCCTGAGCCAGCGAAAACGGCAACAGAGTGGAGACAAACAGAAACAGGAAAAGAATGAATGCGGAACGGGACGTCCGCGACAGAGCGTTGTGCTGCGTAGTCATGGTTGAGTCATTACGGTGCTGCGCATGTAAGTGCCAGCTAAAAGTCAAAGGCCACGGAAGATGCGCAGAATAGCACGGCTTCAGGGCGTAGAATAGCAATCGCCCTCAGAGGAATCTCAAATCATTTTCAGGGTGAAAGTAAGCCGAAAATTACGCCGGTTTGTTCAGCGTTGGGCTCAGTTGGAACATCTCCAGAAGCACGGCGATAAAGTCCGGCGCTTTGGCATGAAGATCGAAGGTTTCCGGCGCTACCAGCCAGTTTTCAATCAGGCCGGTAATGTAGCTGCGCATCAGCGTAACGGCGAGGGAGAGACGCAGGCTCGAAGGCAATTTTCCGGCGTCGATACAGCGCTGTAAGGCGGCCTCAATACGTTCATTTCCTTCCATATAGAGCGTGCGTCTGGCCTGCTGCAGAACTTCAAGTTCGCCGACAAACTCGCATTTATGGAAAATGATTTCGGTCATCAGGCGGCGGCGTTCTTCTGTCACCGTTGCCTGTAAAATATAAATGAGTAATTCTCTTATCACAGACAGTGGATCGTCTGGATATTTTGCCCGATACTCAATCTCTAAGTCACCGATACTGGATTCGGTTAGCTCCCAGATCTCACTAAACAATTCCGACTTATTTTTGAAATGCCAGTAAATCGCACCACGTGTTACCCCGGCAGCCTGAGCGATATCCGCAAGCGAAGTCGCAGAGACGCCCTGCTGTGAAAACAGGAGAATCGCAACGTCGAGGATGTGCTGGCGGGTTTCAAGCGCCTGAGCTTTGGTTTTTCGTGCCATAAGTGGGTGAATTTACTTTAGTCAGATTTACATACATTTGTGAACGTATGTACCATAGCACGACGATAATATAAACGCAGCAATGGGTTTGTGGACATTTGATCCATTGAACAACTTTGAAATCGGACACTCGAGGTTTACATATGAACAAAAACAGAGGGTTTACGCCTCTGGCGGCCGTTCTGATGCTCTCAGGCAGCTTAGCGCTTACAGGATGTAACGAGAAAGAGACTCAGCAGAGTGCGCCGCACGCCCCGGAAGTGGGTGTAGTGACTCTGAAAAGCGCGCCATTACAGATAACTACTGAGCTGCCAGGGCGTACCAACGCTTTTCGCATTGCAGAAGTTCGTCCTCAGGTTAGCGGCATTATTCTGAAGCGTAACTTCACCGAAGGCAGCGACATTCAGGCCGGTGTCTCGCTGTACCAGATCGATCCTGCAACCTATCAGGCTGCGTACGACAGCGCGAAAGGCGACCTGGCGAAAGCCCAGTCCAGCGCGAATCTTGCACAGTTAACCGTCAAGCGTTATCAGAAACTGCTGGGTACCAAGTACATCAGCCAGTCTGACTACGACACCGCCGCAGCAACCGCACAGCAGGCAAACGCTGACGTTGTTGCAGCCAAAGCTGCTGTAGAAACCGCACGTATCAACCTGGCGTACACCAAGGTGACCTCGCCTATCAGCGGCCGCATCGGTAAATCCGCGGTCACCGAAGGTGCGCTGGTCACCAGCGGGCAAACCACCGCCCTGGCAACCGTTCAGCAGCTCGACCCTATTTATGTGGACGTTACCCAGTCCAGCGATGACTTCCTGCGCCTGAAGCAGGAGCTGGCCGACGGCAAACTGAAACAGGAAAACGGCAAGGCGAAGGTCAAGCTGATGACGAACAACGGTGTAGCCTATCCTCAGGAAGGGACGCTGGAATTCTCTGAAGTGACCGTTGACCAGACTACCGGGTCAATCACCCTGCGCGCTATCTTCCCTAACCCGGACAAAACCCTGCTGCCAGGGATGTTTGTTCGCGCCAGTCTGGAAGAAGGCGTTAACCCGAACGCTATCCTGGTTCCGCAGCAAGGGGTGACTCGTACTCCGCGCGGCGACGCCTCAGCGATGGTTGTCGGCAAGGATGACAAGGTTGAAGTGCGCCAGCTGCAAACCAGCCAGGCGATCGGCGACAAATGGCTGGTGACCGGTGGCTTAGAAACCGGCGATCGCGTCATTGTTACCGGCCTACAGAAAGTAAAACCGGGTGTTCAGGTAAAAGCGCAGGAAGTTGCGGAAGACAATAAAGGCCAACAGCAACCCGCCGCAGGCGCGCAGCCAGAACAACCGAAGTCTTAACTTAAACAGGAGCCGTTAAGACATGTCTAAGTTTTTTATCGATCGCCCCATCTTTGCCTGGGTAATCGCCATCATCATTATGTTGGCGGGTGCGCTTGCGATCATGAAATTGCCTATCGCGCAGTATCCAACGATCGCGCCACCGGCCATTCAGATCTCGGCAAACTACCCGGGTGCAGATGCTAAAACGGTACAGGATACCGTCACGCAGGTTATCGAACAGAACATGAACGGTATCGATGGCCTGTTGTACATGTCCTCTACCAGTGATTCCTCTGGTACCGTTCAGATAACCATTACCTTCGACTCCGGCACCGATGCCGACATCGCACAGGTTCAGGTTCAGAACAAGCTGCAGCTGGCGATGCCGCTGCTGCCGCAGGAAGTGCAGCAGCAGGGTGTTAGCGTCGAGAAGTCCTCCAGTAGCTTCCTGATGGTTCTCGGTATGATCAATACCGACGGCACCATGAACCAGGAAGATATCGCGGACTACGTTGGCGCCACCATCAAAGATCCGGTCAGCCGTACTCACGGCGTCGGTGACGTGCAGCTGTTTGGTGCCCAGTACGCGATGCGTATCTGGATGGATCCGAACAAACTGAACAACTACCAGCTGACGCCTGTTGACGTGATTAACGCCATCAAAGCGCAAAACGCCCAGGTCGCGGCCGGCCAGCTCGGCGGGACTCCGCCGGTTAAAGGCCAACAGCTGAACGCCTCCATCATTGCGCAGACCCGTCTGAAATCCGCAGACGAGTTCAGCAAAATCCTGATGAAGGTTAACCCGGACGGCTCTCGAGTTCTGCTGAAAGACGTGGCGAAAGTTGAGCTTGGCGGCGAGAACTATGATGTTATCGCGCGTTATAACGGCCAGCCTGCTTCCGGTCTGGGGATTAAGCTGGCAACCGGTGCTAACGCCCTGGACACCGCCGAAGCGGTACGTGCTACGGTTGAAAAACTGGAGCCGTTCTTCCCGGCAGGTCTGAAAGTTGTTTACCCGTACGACACCACGCCGTTCGTTAAAATTTCCATTAACGAAGTGGTAAAAACGCTGGTGGAAGCCATCGTGCTGGTGTTCCTGGTGATGTATCTGTTCCTGCAGAACTTCCGGGCAACGCTGATTCCAACCATTGCCGTACCGGTGGTACTGCTGGGTACGTTCGCCATTCTTGCCGCGTTTGGCTACTCGATAAACACCCTGACGATGTTCGGCATGGTGTTGGCGATAGGCCTGTTGGTGGATGACGCCATCGTCGTGGTAGAAAACGTTGAGCGCGTTATGGTGGAAGATGGACTGCCACCGAAGGAAGCCACGCGCAAATCCATGGGCCAGATTCAAGGCGCCCTGGTGGGTATCGCGATGGTGCTGTCGGCGGTATTTATCCCGATGGCGTTCTTCGGCGGCTCTACCGGCGCAATCTATCGTCAGTTCTCGATTACTATCGTTTCCGCGATGGTGCTGTCGGTGCTGGTGGCCATGATCCTGACCCCGGCGCTCTGTGCGACCATGCTTAAGCCAATCCCGAAAGGTCATCACGATGACAAGAAAGGGTTCTTCGGCTGGTTCAACAGAATGTTCGACAAGAGTACGCATCACTATACCGACAGCGTCGGTAACATCCTGCGTAGCACCGGTCGTTATCTGGTCTTGTATCTGCTGATTGTGGTTGGCATGGGGCTGCTGTTCATCCGCCTGCCAAGCTCGTTCCTGCCGGACGAAGACCAGGGCGTACTGCTGGCGATGGCTCAGCTGCCCGCGGGTGCGACCCAGGAACGTACGCAGAAAGTCCTGGATGAAGTGAACGACTACTTCCTGACCAAAGAGAAAGCGAACGTTAACTCGGTGTTTACCGTTAACGGCTTCGGCTTCTCCGGTCGCGGTCAGAACACCGGCCTGGCGTTCGTTTCACTGAAAGACTGGAGCGAGCGTTCGGGTGAAGAGAACAAGGTTCCGGCGATTGCTGGCCGGGCCATGGGCACCTTCTCGCAGATTAAAGATGCGATGGTATTTGCCTTCAACCTGCCGGCGATTGTCGAGCTGGGTACCGCTACCGGCTTTGACTTCCAGCTGATTGACCAGGCAAACCTTGGCCACGAGCAGCTGACTCAGGCTCGTAACCAACTGTTCGGCATGATTGCTCAGCATCCTGACCTGCTGGTTGGCGTGCGCCCGAACGGCCTGGAAGATACGCCGCAGTTTAAAATCGATATCGACCAGGAAAAAGCACAGGCGCTGGGGGTATCCATCAGTGATATCAACACCACGCTGGGTGCAGCCTGGGGCGGCAGCTACGTCAATGACTTCATCGACCGTGGCCGCGTGAAGAAAGTGTATGTGATGGCTGAAGCGCCATACCGTATGCTGCCAAGCGATATCGGCAACTGGTACGTCCGTGGCTCTTCCGGCCAGATGGTACCGTTCTCCGCGTTCTCCACATCGCGCTGGGAATACGGCTCACCTCGTCTGGAGCGTTACAACGGCTTGCCATCCATGGAAATCCTCGGCCAGGCCGCACCGGGTAAAAGTACCGGTGAAGCAATGGATATGATGGAACAGCTGGCGGCGAAACTGCCAACCGGCATCGGCTTTGACTGGACGGGGATGTCCTATCAGGAACGTCTGTCCGGCAACCAGGCCCCTGCCCTGTACGCCATCTCGCTGATTGTGGTGTTCTTGTGTCTGGCGGCGCTGTACGAGAGCTGGTCGATTCCGTTCTCGGTCATGCTGGTTGTTCCGCTTGGGGTATTCGGTGCACTGCTGGCAGCCACCATGCGAGGCCTGACCAACGACGTTTACTTCCAGGTAGGCCTGCTGACAACCATTGGGCTGTCGGCGAAGAACGCGATACTTATCGTGGAATTCGCCAAGGATCTGATGGAGAAAGAAGGCAAAGGCCTGATAGAAGCGACGCTGGATGCGGTCCGTATGCGTCTGCGTCCGATTCTGATGACCTCTCTGGCATTTATCCTCGGGGTAATGCCGCTGGTCATCAGTACCGGGGCAGGCAGTGGCGCACAGAACGCCGTAGGTACTGGCGTAATGGGCGGGATGGTTACCGCTACCGTGCTGGCTATCTTCTTCGTACCGGTGTTCTTCGTGGTGGTACGCCGCCGCTTCAGCCGCAAGAATGAAGATATTGAACATGCGCATACGGTAGAGCATCACCAGTAAGCCATTAAATAACTTAACAAAAGGCCGCTTAAAGCGGCCTTTTTTATTAACAGAGAAACCGGTTTCAGCGAGCTTATTTCAGCGGCGTTATTTCCACTTTTATTTCCGTCCTGGCCGTTATCCACCCCATAAGCCCCTTCTCATTTCGGGAAAAATAACGTTTAAATGCTCGTTAATCCATGATTAACGAAACAACAAAAACCGATGTGTGGCATTAACCTGGGAATATTCTTATAAATTAACGCCTGCGCCTTAACCGGATGCAGAATAGTCTTATAGCTTGATTAACCGGCTGAAAGTTATAAATATTGCCTGCTGCTCTTTAATCCATACCTGAGCATTTAAGTTAAAATTCATACGAAAGTCTTAATTCACATTTAGTAACGTATTCTCCTTTTTTAACTTAATTGTAATTTTTCGTTAGAGCAGCATGAAATTCAGGCGACATTGATTTATAGTTACAGCACATGCAATAATCGTGGCAACAGTTCTTCACCTCTTCAGGTGTGTCCACCCCAACCCGTTGTGTTTATCATTTGTTTTACCGATAAAGGGGGCAGCACTATGGACGAATACTCACCAAAGCGGCATGATATCGCGCAGCTTAAGTTCCTCTGTGAGAGTCTGTATCACGATTGTCTGACCAATCTTGGTGAGAGCAATCATGGATGGGTTAATGATCCGACCTCGGCCATTAATCTACAGCTGAATGAATTGATTGAGCACATTGCCGCGTCGGCGCTTAATTATAAGATTAAGTATCCGGACGAGAGCAAATTGATTGAACAGATTGATGAATACCTGGACGATACTTTCATGTTATTTAGCAATTACGGCATTAACGCACAGGATCTGCAGCGGTGGCGTAAATCAGGGAATCGCTTGTTCAGATGTTTCATCAGCGAGAGCCGCGCTAACCCAGTAAGCCACTCGTTCTAAAAAATATTAAAATACTTAAGGCGAATTTATGACTACCAAACTTACCAAGACCGATTATTTGATGCGTCTGCGACGTTGTCAGACAATTGATACGCTGGAGCGCGTAATAGAAAAAAACAAATATGAATTATCAGATAATGAGTTGGCGGTATTTTATTCAGCGGCCGACCATCGTCTTGCTGAACTGACGATGAATAAACTGTATGACAAAATCCCACCGTCTGTGTGGAAATTCATTCGTTAATAACAAATTTCATTAAATAATATTAAAAATCATATTTTATCTCCCGTTATTGTCTGGTTTGTCTCAGTCGTTGTCTCACAGGTCAGGATTAGCGTCAGTTAACCGGCCGGCTAAATACCGCAAGCCCTCATCAATAGTTGCCTTAACGCACCGTGGCCCGGCAACGTGAGCTTCGTCACGCTCAGGGAACGATCCCCGCTCTTTTCTCTCTAAACTTAGGTAGTCTTGCAGGCCACAAAAGAGGGAGTATTTGATGAGCGAAGAGAAGCGTAAAATGATTGCCGGTGAGCTTTACCGGCCCGGCGATGACACCCTGCAGCGTGAAAGCCACAAAGCGCGTCAGCTGCTGCATCGCTACAACCAAAGTTCTCCTGATGAACAGATCTACCGCGATGAAATCCTCGCCGAGCTGCTGGGCCAAAGCGAAGGGGCTTACATTGAGCCCACCTTCCGCTGCGATTACGGCTACAACATTTACCTCGGTAAAAACTTTTACGCCAATTTTGAGTGCGTGATGCTGGACGTTTGCCCGATTCGCATCGGCGACAACTGCATGCTGGCGCCGGGAGTGCATATTTATACCGCGACCCATCCCCTTGATGCCGAAACGCGAAATAGCGGCGTAGAGCTGGGCAAGCCGGTCATAATCGGTAATAACGTCTGGATTGGCGGACGTGCGGTAATTAACCCGGGCGTCACCATTGGCGATAATGTCGTGGTAGGTTCAGGCTCGGTTGTCACTAAAGATATTCCGGCTAACTGCGTGGTTGCGGGTAATCCTGCTCGTATCATTAAGATGCTGTAACGCGGCCAGCCCCGTTAACTGTTATGGTTATTTTTGGCTTATCTGTTACTTTTTTGCCGGACCCGCAGTTCTTAAAATAGTCTGGTCATGCGTACAACCGAAACAGAGAACTTAGAAGGCACACCATGTCAGAAATTCAGCGCCTGCTCACCGATACCATCGAACACCTGAATGAAACTGAAAAGCGCGATAACCGCCCGCGCTTCAGCATCAGTTTTATCCGTAAACATCCCGGGTTATTTATCGGGATGTATATCGGCTGGTTTGCCACTATGTGGGTAATGCTGGAATCAGAAACCCTGGCGGGCTCAGTATGGCTGCTGGTTGTTCTGTTCGCGCTGATGAACGCGTTTTTCTTCTTCGACGTCAATCCTCGCTATCGCTACAGCGATATTGACGTACTCGACCTGCGCGTTTGCTACAACGGCGAGTGGTATAACACCCGCCACGTGCCAACCGCGCTCATCGATGACATCCTCAGCTCCCCGAGCGTGGATGAAGAGCAAAAATCTTTGCTGCACAAAATGCTCAGCCGCAAAGGGGAGCTGTCGTTTTACGACGTCTTCTCGCTGACCCGCCAGCAACCTGCTGCCGGGCGCTAAGCACTAACGGCGTTTCTTACGTCCCTGCACCGCTTTAAAACGCGGGTTAGATTTGCAAATCACATACAGCCGCCCCTTGCGCTTAACAATCTGGCAATCAGGGTGGCGCTGTTTTGCACTGCGAAGTGAATTCAATACCTGCATTTCTTAAGACTCCTTGCCGCCAAAGAATTTACCAAAGCGCTGCTGGAAGCGCGCCGGGCCGCCTTCATTGACGAAGACTTTCTGTTTGCCGGTGTAGTGAGGATGCGAAGCGGAAGAGACTTCGATCGTCACGTAAGGGTAAGTCACCCCGTCCAGCTCAATCTCGCGGTCGGTTTTGATCGTCGAGCCCACTTTAAAATACTCATTCACGCTGGTGTCGTGGAACACCACGGTCCGGTAAAACGGATGGATATCGCGCTGCATAAAAATCATTCCGATATGTTATAACGTAACAATAAAATAAAAGATGATCGGATAAATTGCAAGCGGGGTTTAAAACGCAGAGGGAGTCAAAAAGAAGCGGGCACCGCGTGGGTGCCCGACAAGATTAGAGTTTAAAACCGGCAACCACGCGCTCAAGCTGGGTGGATTGCTCCGCCATAGAGTGCGACGCGGAAGAGACTTCCTGAACCAGCGCGGCGTTCTGCTGCGTGGTGCTATCAAGCTGATTAATCGCCAGATTCACCTGCTCAATGCCGGTGCTCTGTTCGCGGCTGGAAGACATAATTTCAGCCATCAGCGTCGTCACGTTGCGTACGCCCTGGGTCAGTTCCTCCATGGTGCTGCCCGCCTGATGAACCAGCTCCGTGCCGAGATTTACGTTGCAGACTGACGTTTCTATCAGCGCTTTAATTTCCCGCGCCGACTGGGCTGAGCGCTGAGCCAGGCTGCGAACTTCAGAGGCCACCACCGCAAAACCACGTCCCTGCTCACCGGCACGAGCGGCCTCAACGGCGGCGTTAAGCGCGAGGATATTGGTCTGGAAAGCGATGCTATCAATGACGCTGATAATATCGACCACTTTGCCAGAAGAGGTCTGAATTGCGTTCATCGTGCTGACAACCTGCTTGACCACTTCCCCACCCTTCACCGCCACGCTTGAGGCTTCACGCGCCAGTTCATTTGCATGGGCGGCGTTATCGGCGTTCTGACGAACGGTGCTGGTCAGCTCTTCCATCGACGCCGCAGTCTGTTCAATGGAGCTGGCCTGATCTTCCGTTCGGGCAGAGAGATCCTGATTCCCTGTCGCAATCTGATGGGAAGCCGAAGAGATGGCTCGCGCGCTGTCTCCAACCTGCCGCAGCATCGTTTGCAGATAGTTAATCACGCCGTTGAAGCTGTCGATAATGGCGTTAAATTCCGGGCTGCTGGTCGGGTCCAGACGCTGCGTCAGGTCAGCACCGCCGGCAGAAAGGCGGCTGATGTTGTGGTTCAGGTCACTCAGGCGACGCATCATGTTGCGGATAAATAGCACCAGTATGCCAAGCAGCACGATAGCCATAGGGATCTGCACCATACCGAGGCGCAGTAAAATAGCGTCCGTTTGTTTGGTCAGCAGTGCGGTGGGTAAATCCACCGCCAGGATCCACGGGCTGCCTTTTACCGTCTGTAAAATAACGGTATGTGAAGTGCCATCGTTGTCGTACTCATTTTCACTCCCCTGGCGGGCGTTAAAACCAGGCAGCATTTGCTGGACCGCTTTCGCCATTGGCAGCGTGCCGCTCAGATCGGAAATATTTTTTAAGCCCGCCGTTTTGCCAATCTGATCCGCATTGCCCACCACCTTGCCGTCGGCTTCAATAATCAGCACCTGCCCTTTCACCGCCTCGCTCATCTGCTTAGCGAGCTGATTAAAGAAGCCCAGGGTCACATCGATGGTCGCCACGCCCCAGGGCTGGCCGTCTTTAGTAATCGCCATCGCACAGTTAGTACGAGGCTGCGGGCTGGCATCATCCTGGTAAGCGTTCGCCCAGGCGCACTGCCCCGCAGGAGAAGCGAGTCCGGCTTTGTACCACACCTGTTCGTAGTAATCAGGCGCCGCGTCTGAGTTCCAGTAGGTGTTTTCTTCCAGCTTGTTGCTGCCGTTGCGGGCAAAGAAAGTACTGAATTTATTGCGCCCAGCCTCGCGTTTTTCCGGCAGGGGCCAGATGCCGCCGCCAAACACGTTCACGTCCTGGTACTGATCCACCAGCGTCGGTAATAGTTTATTAATATCATCGCTTTGCATCGCCGCGACCGACTGGGTAATGCTGCGCATTTGCGCCTGTACCCGGTTCATCTGCTCGGTGATATTCACCGCAACGTTGTCCACTTCAAAGCGAATCAGCTGGGTTTCATTTTGTTTGAGCTGCGGCGTCACGAAAAAGTGAATCACCAGCGAAGTTACCACAATTAACAGCATGAAAAACAAAGATAAAGAGGTAATAAATCGAGATTGTGTAGTTTTTAGCATGATGGGACACCTGGGGGTAGAAAGCGAAACGCTTAGCAACCTCTTCGGCATAAAACCCATAAACTTAACTGTCGCCATAATTTAATCATTCGTTAACTATTTCCAAATGTAATTAACTCTCAGTTAAATCCATAAGTTACCCCCGATCATTGAAACATTTTGCAATAATTAGACTTTTCTCGTTTCCGCAAATGCTTAGAACCCCGCCGGGTCATAGCTTAGAAGATAACAATATTGGGCGAGGCTTTTTGATTCCGGCAAGGTGAGAACCAACGCTACCCGACCGTATTCAGAAGGACATTGCCATGATGCTGTGCCGCTGTTGTGCCGAACTTAACCCGACCGCCTTTTCTAAGACTATGATGACCGGAGTAAACTATGAGCACCAATCCAGGCCTGGCACTGCCGATTCTTGACCTTTCCCAGCTTAACGGCAGCGAGACTGACCGTTCGGCCTTCCTCAGCCAGCTGCGCTATGCCGCACGAGAAATTGGCTTTTTCTACCTGATAAACCACGGCATCAGCCCTGAACTGCAGCAGGCGGTCCAGGACGAAGCCCGTAGCTTCTTTGCCCTCCCCGACGATGAAAAACAGCAGGTGGCGATGATTCGCTCGCCGCATTTCCGTGGCTATAACCGTGCGGCCAGCGAACTTACCCGCGGCCAGCCCGACTGGCGCGAACAGTTCGATCTCGGCGCCGAGCGCCAGGCGCTACCGCCGGACGAATATGCACCCGCATGGCGTCGACTTCAGGGGCCAAACCTCTGGCCTACGGCGTTGCCCGAACTCAAACCCACGCTTTTACAGTGGCAGAGCGAAATGACCACCGTAGCCCTAAAGCTGCTGCGTACCTTCGCCGAAGCGCTTAGCCTGCCGGCCGATGCCTTCGACTCACTCTATGGCAGCCTGCCAAACGAACACATTAAGTTGATTCGCTATCCTGGACAGTCGGCCACGCAAAGCAGCCAGGGCGTAGGCGCTCACAAAGACTCAGGCTTCCTGAGCTTCCTGCTTCAGGACGATAAAAAGGGCCTGCAGGTGGAAGTTTCGCCGGATAACTGGGTCGATGCTCAGCCGCTGCCCGGCAGCTTTGTGGTCAATATTGGCGAACTGCTGGAGCTGGCTACCAACGGCTACCTGCGCGCGACCGTGCACCGCGTAGTGTCTCCGCCGCAGGACGAAGAGCGCCTGTCCATCGCCTTTTTCCTGGGCGCACAGCTCAACGCCGTGGTGCCGGTTTATCAGCTTCCGGAAACGTTAGCCCGCGAAGCGCAGGGCCCGGAAAGCGATCCACAAAACCCACTGCTGAGAGACGTGGGCTGGAACTACCTGAAAGGCCGCCTGCGCTCCCACCCCGACGTGGCGGAACGCCACTACGCGGATGTCCTTCGTAACAGCAGTGAACTAATCGCTTAATAACTTATTAAAAATAAAGGAATTGATGATGAAAAAGACCGCTTTTAAACTGGCTGGTGTCGCTCTGTCACTGTCTCTGGCTTTCGCGGCGCAGGCCGCAGACGCGCTGCGCGTAGCGGCTGACCCGGTACCACATGCGGAAATTCTCGCCTTTGTGCAGAAGCTCGACCCTAACCTCAAGTTAAAGGTCGTCGAGCTGAGCAACGGCGTTAACGCTAACGAACTGCTGGCCAACGGCGACGTCGATGCCAACTACTTCCAGCACGTGCCTTATTTACGAGATCAGGAAAAAGCGCTTGGCAAAAAATTTGTCGTGGCCGCGACGGTACATATCGAACCGCTGGGCATCTACTCGCACAAATACAAAGACCTGAAGTCCGTGCCGGAAGGGGCGACGATTGCAGTGCCGAACAACGTCACCAACCTTAGCCGCGCGCTGTATCTGCTGCAGGACAAAGGGCTGATCACCCTCAAACCGGAGTTTAAAGACGCCTCCGTCAACCAGGCAACGCCGAAAGACATCGCCGAAAACCCGAAAAAGCTGAAGATCCTGGAAGTTGAATCGCCGCAGATCCCACGCTCTCTGGACGACGTGGGCCTCGGGGTGATCAACGGTAACTATGCGCTGGAAGCAGGGCTTAGCCCGGCGAAAGATGCGCTCGGCCTGGAAAGCGCCACCCATAACCCGTATGCCAATATCCTGGTCACCAACCCGAACCTGGAAAACGATCCGCGCATCAAACAGCTGACGAAGGATCTTGAATCCCCGCAGGTGGCCGAGTTCATCCGCAAGCAGTACAACGGCTCGGTGATCCCGGTAGAGAATAAGTCATGATCTCCCTTGAGCGGCTGAGCAAAGTGTACGCCGGAGAAGGCCGACCGGCACTGGATGATATTAACCTTGTGGTCCCGGATGGCGCGATTTACGGCATTCTGGGCCGCAGCGGCGCCGGGAAAAGTACGCTTATTCGCTGTCTCAACCTGCTGGAGCGGCCCACTTCGGGCCGCATTATCATGAACGATCGCGACATCACCACCTTTAACCAGCGCGAGCTTCGTCAGCACCGCCAGCGCACCGGCATGGTGTTCCAGCACTTCAACCTGATTCACGCCAGGAACGTGGCAGACAACGTTGCCGTGCCGCTGGAAATATCCGGTATGCCACGCGAAGCTCGCCAAAAACGCGTCGCGGAGCTGCTCAGTCTGGTTGATCTGAGCGACAAAGCCAAAGCGTTTCCGTCCCAACTTTCCGGCGGGCAAAAACAGCGCGTCGGCATCGCCCGTGCGCTGGCCGCTCATCCGGAGATCCTGTTATGCGATGAAGCAACCAGCGCGCTGGATCCTGAAACTACTGCATCAATCCTGGCCCTGCTGGCGAACATCAACCGCCAGCTTGGGCTGACCATTGTGCTCATCACCCACCAGCTCGAGGTCGTCAAAGCTATTTGCGATCACGCGGCGCTGCTGGAGCACGGTAGATTAATAGAGAGCGGCCCACTGTCCGAAAGATTAGTCGACCCGTTCTCAAAATTACGCACCTCGCTGCTGCATGACGAAGAAGCTGAACGCGAGTTCTTACGCCGCCACGGCGTCGAAGGGAGAGTCTTATGCGAAGTAGCATGAGTTGGGATGATTTGTGGCCGCTGCTGCTGGACGGCACCCTGGATACGCTTTACATGGTGGGGCTTGCGGCGCTGTTTACCGTGCTGATTGGCCTGCCGCTCGGCGTGCTGCTGTTTCTCACCCGCCGCGACGGGGTATTGCCCGCCCTACGACTAAATCAGGTGCTCGGCAGCATCATCAACATAGGACGCTCGCTGCCGTTTATCGTCCTGCTGATAGCGCTGATCCCATTGACCCGAATTATCGTCGGCACCACGCTCGGCAGCACCGCGGCGGTTGTGCCTATCACCATCGGCGCCTTTCCTTTCTTCGCCCGCGTCGTGGAAAGCGCGCTTGATGAGGTGGACAAAGGCCGCATTGAAGCCATTCTGTCGATGGGCGGCAACGCCTGGCACGTGGTGAGCAAAGTGCTGCTGCCGGAAGCCTTACCTGCCATCCTGGCGGGGATCACGCTCACCGTAGTGATGCTGATTGGCTTTTCTTCGATGGCCGGCGTCATCGGCGGCGGCGGCCTGGGAGACCTGGCCATTCGCTACGGCTACCAGCGCTTTAATAACCAGGTCATGGTCGGGACCGTTATCGTGCTGATTGTGATGGTGCACCTTGTGCAAAGCCTGGGCGACCACTTAGTCCGTCGCCTCGCCCACCGCCGCTGATGTTGTTCAAAGCCCGGTGTCCTGGCCGGGCTTTGAACATGCCTCTCTCGTCCCCTTCTCGTTATCCGCGCTGGATCACAAAATCAAATTGTTAACGTTAACTATTGCGATTAACATCACATTTATGGCGGTTACTCTCTTCTCGCGACAAAAAGTTAACGTTAACAATACTGCCATTCAAGCACTCAGAGACTGCACACATGGCACTGACAAAACGGAATAAACACCACTATCTGATCCTGAGCGGGCTGCTGTTTACCTTTTTCTGGACCTGGTCATCGGCGTTTTCGCTGATCTCACTTTGGCTAAATCAGAAAATCGGACTGAAAGGCGCGGAAACCGGGCTGATCTTCTCGATAATAGCCTTCACCGCGCTCTGCGCCCAGCCGCTGTATGGCTTCATCCAGGACAAACTCGGGCTGCGCAAATCCCTGCTGTGGGTTATTGGCGGGCTGCTGCTAGTCAGCGGGCCCTGGTTTATCTTCGTTTGCACCCCGCTGCTTCAGGTGCATATCGTCGCAGGGGCAATCAGCGTCGGGCTTTACGTCGGCGCCACCTTCTTTGCCGGTATCGGCGCGCTGGAGTCCTATACCGAACGCGTCAGCCGTATCGTAGGCTTTGAATACGGAAAATCACGCATGTGGGGCTCTTTAGGCTGGGCCGGTGCCACGTTTTTTGCCGGGCTGCTGTTTAACCTCAATCCACAGCTGAATTTCTGGATGGGTAGCGTCTCTGCCTGCCTGTTCCTGCTCCTCCTGTGGCGCATGCGTGATATGCAGCCTAACGCCCTCAGCGAGCTGGAATACGGTAAAGCCAGCGCGCTGACGCTGGCCGATGCCTTCGGTCTGCTCAAGCTCCCTCGCTTCTGGGCGCTGGTACTTTTTGTTTGCGGCGTCAGCGTTTACAACGTTTACGATCAGCAATTCCCCGTCTACTTCGCCTCGCTGTTTAACGACGTGCAGCGCGGCAACGAAATGTTTGGCTTTCTCAACTCCTTCCAGGTCTTTCTCGAAGCGGGCGGGATGTTCCTGGCCCCGATGCTGGTAAACCGCATCGGCGCCAGGCGCGGGCTGCTGCTCAGCGGCCTGATCATGGCTATGCGTATCTTTGGTTCAGGCATGGCAAGCGACCCGCTGACCATCTCCTTCATGAAGCTACTGCACGCCGTCGAGTTGCCTATCCTTTTGATTTCAATGTTTAAGTACATCACCACGCAGTTCGATCAGCGGCTCTCCGCCACGCTCTACCTTGTCGGCTTCCAGTTTATTACCTCTATCTGCGCCACCGTACTCTCTCCGCTGGTCGGCCGCGGATACGACCAGCTCGGCTTTGCCGACACCTACATGATTCTGGCCGGGCTGGTGCTGGCACTGACGCTGGTTTCCGCTTTGCTGCTCAGCGACTCGGCCCCGGATAACACACACCCTTCTTTAAATCTGACCACCAGGTAACGCTATGACTACCCCACTTATCAAGGCACAAGCAGCCTTAGAAACGCTGCAGGCAACGCGCGGGAACGCCTTTTATCCTCTTTATCATCTGGCGCCGCCCGCGGGCTGGATGAACGATCCTAACGGCCTGATTTATCACAACGGGCTGTACCACGCCTTCTATCAGCACCATCCGTTTGATGAAAACTGGGGGCCGATGCATTGGGGGCATGCCACCAGCCGGGATATGGTGCGCTGGGAGCACCAGCCTATCGCTCTGGCTCCGGGTAACGAATGGGACAGAGATGGCTGCTTCTCCGGCAGCGCGGTTGACGATAACGGCGTGCTCTCGCTGATTTACACCGGGCATATCTGGCTTGAAGGTGCGGGAAATGACAGCGCTATACGCCAGGTACAATGCCTCGCGACCAGCGAAGACGGTGTTCACTTTAAGAAACAGGGCGTCATTCTTACCCCACCGCCCGGCATCATGCATTTCCGCGATCCGAAGGTCTGGCAACAGGACGGCAACTGGTGGATGGTACTCGGCGCACGCGACCAGCACGATCGGGGCAAAGTACTGCTTTATCGCGGCAATTCACTGCGGGAGTGGCGGTTGGATCGTATCCTCGCGGAAGCCGACGCGGGTATGGGCTATATGTGGGAATGTCCGGATTTCTTCCCGCTCGGCAACAGTCAAATCCTGATGTTTTCCCCTCAGGGCATCCCGGCACAGGGCTTGAAGTATCAGAATCTGTTCCAGAGCGGCTATCTGCGCGGCAGATGGCAACCGGGGGAAGCATTCAGGCTCTGTCAGCCGTTTGAAGAGATGGATCACGGGCACGACTTTTACGCGCCGCAGTCCTTTGTCGCCGCCGATGGCCGCCGCATCGTGATGGGCTGGATGGACATGTGGGAATCCCCCATGCCCTCTAAAGGCGAAGGCTGGGCGGGCTGCCTCAGCCTCCCCCGGGAAGTGTGCATTATGCCAAACGGAAAACTCTATCAGAATCCGGTGCACGAACTGGCCACGCTGCGCACCCATGAACAGCAGGTTCTGCCCTGCGTGCTGGATAAACTTAACCAGAGGCTGCTGCCCGATGCGCAGGCGGTTGAGCTGGAGATAGCCTGGGAGTGTGGGCAAAGCACGGCTGAGCGCTACGGCATCCGTCTGGGGCAAGGCTGCGAACTGTTTGTCGACGCTCAGGCGCGGCGCCTGGTGCTGTCACGCAGCTATCAGGATGAGCGGCTTTGCGGGAATCGCAGCGTGCCGTTATCGGAAAACGGCGATCTTCATCTGCGTATTTTTATCGATCGTTCTTCTATCGAGGTTTTTGTTAACCAGGGCGAATACTGCCTCAGCAGCCGTCTCTACCCGCGGTCGGGAGAACGTCAGCTTGAGCTGTTCGCCAGCCACGGAAAAGCCTTATGTCGTGGCGGCACCCTGTGGCAGCTGAACTCGCTATAACGATACGCGCTTAACCAGCGGGCAAGGCAGCCGTTTCACACCGCCGCTGGTCAGACCGTCAATCAAATGCAGTGCCGCCTGGCGACCGATTTCGTCATGCGGCAACTGGACCGTCGTCAGCGGTGGCAGGAATAAATCGCCGACCCCGACCAAATTATCAAATCCGAGTACCGCTACCTGCTCAGGAATAGCAATTCCCCGCGCCAACAGCGTCTGGTAGGCGACAAAAGCGATACGATCGTTACCACAAATCAGCACATCGAAATCCGCTTTCCCCTCCTTACAATGCGCGGCAACGCGCTCGGCCAGTTCGGGATAGTGGGCATCTCCCCACTGCATGTGATACTGCGTCACCGCCTCAAGCTCTAACCCGGCTTCACGCCAGGCCTGCTCGAATCCGTCCCGGCGTGGGCGGCTGGCGAGGGCTTCACCGGGCAGCCACAGGCACAGCGGGCGACGGTATCCTCGTTCAATCAGATAGCGGGTCGCCTGATACTGGCCGTTAAAATCATCGGGGATATAGCTCGGTAAACCAGCCTCGTCGCTCAAGCAGTTGGCCAGCACCACGCGGTGGTTTTTTAAGACTGCGGGTAGCTCAACGTGCCGCAGGCCCATCGTGGTAAAAATAATGCCGTCGGGCCGCTGGGCTAATAGCTGATTAACTGCCCGCTCGGCGTCATCGGCAGAAAGAATATTAATCAGGAAGCTGTTCCAGCCCCGCTCACGTGCGGTTTGCTCAATGGCCAGCAGCATTTCTACAGAATAGGGGGTGGTTGCCGTATCCAGCGCCAGGATGCCTATTGTCGAAGCTTTAACGCCTTTGCTGCGTATCTTTCGGGCAGAATAGTCCGGCACATAATTAAGCTCGTCAATGGCTCGCTGCACCCGCTCCCGGGTTACCGGGCTAACGTGTTCAGCCTGATTAATAACCCTGGAGACGGTCATTAACGACACGCCCGCCAGGGTTGCTACGTCTTTCAGAGAAGCCATATCCAGCCATTCACCGCAAAAGAAAAACCGATAGTAGCGTTTTTTAAGCGTTTTTTCTCGACGAGAATGACTCTGCGCCTTTTTCCCGCACCAGCACCGTGGTCAGTACGAAAGACAGCCCCAGCGCCAGCGCCACCCCCAGCAGAGCAAAGATAAAGTACGGGCCAATATAGGCCGGCAGGCTAAAGATACTCGACAGGATATAGCCGTACAGCCGCACGCCGAAGAAGGCAATGAACGCCGAGGCAAGCGAACTGGCTATCGTGGCGGCAATAAACGCTTTCTTATAGCGAGTTAACACGCCGAACAGCGCCGGTTCGGTAATGCCCAGCAGCGCAGAAATCCCCGCCGACAGGACCACTGAACGGTCCGCTTTCGACTTGCTCTGGCGCCAGATGGCAAAGGTGGCCCCGGCGATGGCCATGTTGGCCATAAACATCATCGGCATCAGCATGTCATAGCCCCGGTCGGTGAAGTTTTGCAGCGCAATCGGCGTCATGGCGTGGTGCATCCCGGTCAGAATCGCAATCGGGCGAATCGCCCCCACCACCAGCCCGGCAAAGCTCGCTGAAACACCAAACAACCCTTCGATAAACCAGGCCAGCGCTTTCCCCAAATAAATGCCCAGCGGGCCAATCACCACCAGCGCAACCAGCGCGGCGATGAACAGCGTCAGCGTGGGGGTAAACACCGTTTTCAGCACCTCGGGCATGATGCTATCGACCCAGCGGTGGATATAGCTCAGCGCCAGCACCGAGAAAATCACCGGAATGACGCTGGAAGCATAGTTGAAGACTGAAACCGGGATCACGTTAAGAAAATAGAAAGCATCAACTGCCCCAGCCTGATGTGCGGCCAGCGCCTTCGCCGCTTCAATCAGCGACGGATACATTAAACAGGCCGCCACCGCCGCCGCGAGATATTCGTTAGTTTTGAACATTCTGGCGGCGGAAATCGCCAGGAAAAACGGCAGAAAATAAAACACGCCGCTGGCGATGAGATCGATAACTATCACCGTATCGCTTTTGGCCGAGATCAGCTTGAGCGCAACCAGCCCCGCCAGCAGGCCTTTTATCATCCCTGCCCCGGCAATCGCCGGCACAATCGGGCCAAAAACGCCGGAAACCGTGTCCATAAACATCGACACCAGGCTTTTACGCTCTTTCTTGCCAGCGGGCGCAGCCGGGGCCTCTTTCGCGCCGCCAAGCAGAGCGTTCAATTGTTCGTACCAGCTGTTCACCTGCGGGCCGATGATTATCTGGAACTGATCGCTTTGCGTCTGCGCCCCCAGCACGCCGGGCAGCTTTTTGATCTCCGCCTGGTTCACTTTATTATCATCAATTAAATCGAAACGCAGACGCGTCATGCAGTGCCAGACTTTATTAATATTATCCGTCCCGCCGACCAGACGAATAATAGAAGCAATGACGTCACGACTCCCCATGAATAACTCCCCGGTGTTGGTTTATTGTTATGTTTTACTGCCGCTGATGGTAGAGAATCAAAAAACAAAAAACAAACCAATGAAACATGACGCGCATCACAATTAGCCACCACAAAGCAAACAAAACGAGAAAGACAAACAATTGGTACGGTTTTATTGCATTTATAGGTGAAATAGCTGACCAATAAAAAAGAGTCAAAAAAAGCGTTTACCGGCGGGGAAAAATAGGGTGATAGTAATAGCAGAACTTAATTTACCGCGTTTACATCAGCCTGATGGTGGAGCTATCTCGTGCTACCCACAATTATCGAAAATATTGAATGCTTTATTACTAAGCCGGACCGACACAACCTGGTGACGGTGCGGGTCACAACCGACAAAGGCGTTACCGGCCTCGGCTGCGCGACATTCCAGCAGCGGCCGCTGGCGGTAAAAACCCTGGTCGATGAATACCTCAAGCCGCTGCTGATTGGCCGCGATGCTAACCACATCGAAGACCTGTGGCAGATGATGACGGTCAACGCCTACTGGCGAAACGGCCCGATCATGAACAACGCCATCGCCGGCGTGGATATGGCACTTTGGGACATCAAAGGTCAATTGGCCCATATGCCGCTTTACCAGCTTTTAGGCGGCAAATCGAAGGACGCCATTGCGGTTTACAGCCACGCCGCCAGCGAAACGCTCGAAGGGCTCTATCAGGAAGTGGACAAGCTTCTGGCGCAAGGGTACAGGTACATTCGCTGCCAGCTGGGGTTCTACGGCGGCACGCCGCAGGGCATGCACCAGACTAAAACCCCCACGCCTGGCGCGTACTATGACCAGGATGAATATATGGCCAACACGGTGGAAATGTTCCGCGCGCTGCGTGAGAAATACGGCCATCGGTTCCATATCCTGCACGACGTTCACGAACGGCTATTCCCGCAGCAGGCCATTCAGTTGGCTAAGGCGCTGGAACCGTATCAGCCGTGGTTTATCGAGGACATTCTGCCGCCGCAGCAAAGCGCGTGGCTGGAACAGGTGCGTAACCACTCTTCCGTGCCGCTGGCGATGGGCGAGCTGTTCAATAACCCGGCGGAATGGCACGATCTTATTGTGAATCGACGCATCGATTTTATCCGCTGTCACGTCTCGCAAATCGGCGGGATTACTCCGGCGCTCAAACTGGCGGTACTCTGCCAGGCCTTTGGGGTACGCCTGGCCTGGCACGGGCCGCCGGACATGACGCCCATCGCCGTAGCGGTGAATACTCACCTGAATATTCATCTGCATAACGCGGCGATTCAGGAATTTATTCCCGTCAAAGAGAATACCGCCGCCGTGTTCCCTGGCGCACCGATCGCGGAACAAGGCTACATGTACCCTCTGGAAAAACCGGGTATTGGCGTGGGGTTTGACAGGGAACAGGCGGAACGTTTCCCGGTAGAATATCGCCCGCATGAATGGACGCAAAGCCGTCTGCCCAACGGCGCAATACATACGCCCTAAGAGGATTTACGGCGAACCAGATTATCGTGGTTAAAGGGGATGACGTAGGTGCAGGAATAATCGATATCGACAATATCGCTGATTTCAAACACCCGTCCCCCTTCAAGGATCCCACGGTTGCTTATCTGCATTGCGGGCAGCCCCTTCTTGCACTCCAGCAGCTGCGCCTGCTCTTTATTAACCGCTATGGCCTGGTAGCGGGTCAGCAAATGCGAAATCCGGTATCCCTTGCTTAAAACATATTGCTGCAGGGAGCTTTCAATCGCCTTCTGGTTAAGGTCGGGGAAATCTTTGGCCGGCATGCGCGACGTTTCAATCTGTACTTTCTGATTATCCACCAGCCGCAGCCGGCAAAACTGCCAGATAAACTCCTCGGGGCCCAGGCCAAAGACCTGCTGTTCGTCGCGATCGGGAAGCTTTTTATGCAGGCTGACCAGGCGAAAGGTAATGCGATCGAATGGCTTTTCGGTGATAGAGTTATAAACCAGCGGGCTATTGCGGGCCTGTTCGTTAATCCAGATCCCGGAACCCTGGACGATGGACACCACGCCGATACTGACCAGTTTTTCCAGCGCCTGGCGAATCGTGAAGCGCGAAACCCCGTACTCTTCTGCAAGCTGGCGCTCAGGCGGCAGTTTGCGCGGCCCAGGCGTGCTGTGCTGATAAATTTTGCTCAGTAAGTCCTGGGTCACAAAGTCTTTCTTTTTCATCGCGCGCTCCTAAGCTTTGCGCTGAAACATAACATTACTGCGCCGGCTGAACTATGCTGGCAGGTAAATTACCTCTAACGTTTACCCCCTTACGCCGGAACCCACCTATGACAAGCAAAAAAATGGTCAGTCTCGTCAATGGCGTACTGATCGTGGCGGTGCTGCTGCCGGTCTTGCTTAGCATCTATCTGGCGCACAACAAGGCCGAGAAAACCTTCCATAGCGAGCTGGAAAACTACGCCGACCGGGCGCTGTTACGCAGCGAAAGAGTCATCAACCAGGCCACCGCCGCGCTCACGCAGATCAACAGCTTCAGCGGCCAGTACTGCTCCCGCGCCCACCTGGATGCGATGCGTCGGGTCGCTTTCAACTATCGCTACATCCAGGAAGTGGTCTATCTCGCCAATAACCGCACCGTTTGCTCTTCGCTTGAAGCCACGCACGACGGCGCGAAGCTTGGCCCTCCCGATACCAAAGGCACCAAAGGCTTCTTCGCCTGGTACACCGACGTGACCGACCTCGGCTTCGAACGCCCGATGATGTACATCGGCAAATTACAGCACGTGGTGGTTATAGACCCGGTAGCCTTTATCGACGTGATCCCCTTCGGCCACAACCCGGTTGACGTCGCGATGGTTGGCATGGAGCACAACCGGCTTATCGCCAGTAACGCAAAGCTGCCTGATGACAGCTGGGAAAGCCAGATTGGAAAAGGCGTGGAGGAGTTTTCTGACGGGCAAAATGACTATGTCATTCGCCGCTCATCGGCGTTAGGGCTGGCAATGATAGCCTGGGCACCCAGCGCCCCGCTGCAGGCGGCCTGGTACAAACAAATGATCATCTGGCTGCCGATTGGCATTCTGTTTAGCCTGAGCGCGGGCTGGTTCATCACTCGCCTGCTGCGGCGCCTTGAGTCCCCCCAGGCACGCATTCAGGATGCCATTCGCGACCGGGAGTTCACCCTTGAATATCAGCCTATTGTTGATTTAAACACCGGAGAAGGCGTGGGGGCGGAAGCGTTAATCCGTTGGCGTCTGCCGGACGGCAGCTTTATCAGCCCGGACGTCTTTATCCCCATTGCCGAGCAGGCCGGGCTTATCTCGCAGATAACCGAACTGGTGATTAAAAAGACCTTCGCCGATCTCGGTGACTGGCTGCACGCTCACCCTCACCACCATGTCTCCATCAACCTCTCACCGAGCGACGTGCTTAACGACAAGGTGTTGCAGGTCATCAAACCTCTGCTGCTGAAGTATCAAATCAAAGCGGAGCAAATCGCGCTGGAGATTACCGAGCGCGGCTTTGCCAACCCGAAAGTTAGCGCCCCTATCGTGGCGGAATACCGCCAGGCGGGTCACCCTATCTACCTGGATGATTTCGGCACCGGCTACTCGAGCCTGAGCTACCTGCAGGATCTGGACGTCGATATTATCAAAATCGACAAATCGTTCGTCGACGCGCTGGAGTACAAAAACGTCACGCCTTACATCATTGAAATGGCGAAGACCCTAAATCTGGCGACCCTCGCCGAAGGGATTGAAACCGCTTCACAGGCCGCGTGGCTGCGCGAGCACGGCGTGGCCTGGGGGCAGGGCTGGCTCTACAGCAAAGCCCTGCCTAAACAGGCCTTTATCGACTGGATTGCACGCAATCGCGCTATTGGCTAACTACTTGCGCAATATCTGCTGCAGGCGCTGCTGCTGGCGTTTTTCCAGCCAGCCCTTCAGCAGGAACAGGCGCGGGATAAACGCAACGCTTTAATGTTGTTACTCATGGCTGAGATCCTCGAATGATTTAACCCGCCCTGACTATGGCCTGGCCCGCACCACTTCAACACGACAGCAACACGACATCAAGCCGACAGCAACCTGACACCCTGCCGTAAAGGCTTACAGGGGTTACTTCACCCCCAGCCGCTTCGCCAGCCGATGCAGGTTGGCAACGTCGACGCCCAACTGCCGGGCGCTAGCCGCCCAGTTATTACCGTTGCCCGCAAGCGCTGCAATAATTCTGACGCGCTGAAACTCATCGGTAGCTTCGCGCAGGCTGGCAGAAGGAGGCGTTTGAGTTAAGGTTTCCGGCTCGTGGAATGCACCATCCGCCCGGCCGGAAAGCTGGAAGTGCTGGGGCAGCAGGACAAGCTCTCCCTGCGGATGACCTGCACGAGCCAGCACAATAGCGCGGTAAATGGCATGCTCCAGCTCGCGGATGTTCCCCGGCCAGCCGTACTGTGCAAGCTGCACGCGCGCCGCTTCGCTCAGCACCACCTGCTTGAGCCCCATTTTCACGCGACTTTGCTCGCAGAAAAACCCGGCCAGCAGCGCAATATCGCTGCCTCGCTCACGCAGCGGCGGAACGTGCAGAGGAAAGACGCTCAGGCGGTGGAACAAGTCTGCGCGAAACGCCCCGGCAACCACCTGCTGGCGCAGATCGCGGTTAGTGGCGGCCAGCACCCGGACATCCACCCGCTGGCTGCGGTCATCGCCCACGCGCTGGATATCGCCGTACTGCAGCACGCGCAGCAGCTTGGCCTGCAGTGCCAGCGGCAGCTCACCTATCTCGTCCAGGAACAGCGTGCCGTTATCCGCCATTTCAAACTTACCGGTACGGTGGTGAATTGCGCCGGTGAAAGCGCCTTTCACATGGCCGAACAGCTCGCTCTCCGCCACGCTTTCCGGCAGTGCGGCGCAGTTAAGATAAACCAGCGGGTTCGCCGTTCTTGCAGAACCGGCATGAATCGCCCGCGCCACCAGCTCTTTCCCGACGCCCGTTTCGCCGGTGATCAGCACGTTAAGATCCGAGGCGGCAACAATCCCGATCTCTTTTTTCAACTGGATGATGCCCGGCGAGCGGCCAATCATCTCCCCCACCACGCCGCGCGCAATGGCGGGCTGCACCGTGCCTTCCGGCGTTTGCTTCTCAAGCTGTTCGAGCAGCAGGGCGTTATTCAGCGCCCCGGAGGCCAGCACGCCAATCAGCCTGAGTTCCTCATCGCTGAAGCCGTCGAACTGGTGAGGATCCATGCCGTCCACGGTCAGCGCCCCGATAAGATTCTGGTCGGCAAACAGCGGCAGCCCCAGGCAGGCATGAACCTTGAGGTCTTCGTGTTCGGGAATAAGGCCGTCGTACGGGTCGGGCAGCTCGCTGTCGGCCGGAAAACGCACCACGTCACCTGCGCGGGCGATAGCCTCCAGGCGTGGGTGAGCGTCAACGGCAAAGCGCCGCCCCAGCACGTCGACAGCCAGGCCGTCTATCGCCAGCGGGTAAAAATGGCGCGACTCGTAGCGCAGCAGCGCCGTGGCATCGCCGCCGAGCAGCTTTCGCAGCGTGCGGATGACGCGAGAAAAGCGATCAGAATGGCTGATGCCGCTTTGCAGTTCGATAGCAATGGCGGCGAGAGAAGACATCGACAGGCTCATGATGAGGCTCCGGGGAAAACGGGGAGTTCAGCTTACGCCTGAGTAGTCAAAATGACAAATAACAGAGTCATAATGACCAGAACTAATAATGTCATTATGACAACAAGAAACGACACGTGAAATAATAAAACAATTAAAATCAATATGTTAAAAAGTTGGCACGATACTCGCTATAGAACAGTCATTGAAGCACTTAACGCTATGACATCAATGAGGTTCTCAATGGCTATTCAGGTTAAAAACAACATTCAGTGGGTTGGGCAACGTGACTGGGAAGTGCGTGATTTTCACGGTACCGAATACAAAACGCTGCGCGGCAGCAGCTATAACAGCTATCTCATCCGTGAAGAAAAAACCGTCCTGATCGACACCGTCGACCATAAGTTCAGCCGTGAGTTTGTGCAGAACCTTGAGCGTGAGATCGACCTTAATACGCTCGACTACATCATTATCAACCATGCGGAAGAAGACCACGCCGGGGCGCTGACCGAGCTGATGTCACGCATCCCGAACACGCCCATCTACTGCACGGCAAACGGCATCGATTCTATTAACGGCCACCACCATCACCCGGAGTGGAACTTTAACGTGGTGAAAACCGGCGATAGCCTGGAGCTAGGCAATGGCAAACAGCTTATCTTCGTCGAAACGCCAATGCTGCACTGGCCGGACAGCATGATGACCTACATGACCGGCGACGCGGTGCTGTTCAGCAACGACGCCTTCGGCCAGCACTACTGCGACGAGCACCTGTTTAACGACGAAGTGGACCAGACCGAGCTGTTCGAGCAGTGCCAGCGCTACTACGCCAACATCCTGACGCCGTTCAGCCGCCTGGTGACGCCGAAAATTACCGAAATCCTCGGCTTCAACCTGCCGGTGGATATGATTGCGACCTCCCACGGCGTGGTGTGGCGCGAGAATCCAACCCAAATCGTTGAGCTGTACCTGAAATGGGCTGCGGATTACCAGGAAGATCGCATCACGCTGTTCTACGACACCATGTCGAACAACACCCGTATGATGGCCGACGCTATCGCCCAGGGGATCCACGAAGTTGATCCGCGCGTGGCGGTGAAAATCTTCAACGTGGCCCGCAGCGATAAAAACGAAATCCTGACCAACGTGTTCCGCTCCAAAGGCGTGCTGGTCGGCACCTCCACCATGAACAACGTGATGATGCCGAAGATCGCCGGGCTGGTGGAAGAGATAACCGGGCTGCGCTTTCGCAACAAACGCGCCAGCGCCTTCGGCTCCCACGGCTGGAGCGGCGGCGCGGTAGACCGCCTTTCTACCCGCCTGCAGGACGCAGGCTTTGAAATGTCCCTCAGCCTGAAGGCGAAATGGCGCCCGGACGGCAATGCGCTGGCGCTGTGCCGCGAGCATGGCCGCGAAATAGCCCGCCAGTGGGCGCTCTCCCCGCTGCCAGTGACCCACAGCGCTATGACCGCCGCACCAGTAGTTTCAGAAGCTGCGCCAGTATCCGACAGCGTCGACCTCGGTCCCTGCATGCAGTGCAGCGTTTGCCAGTGGATTTACGACCCGGCCCTGGGCGAACCGATGCAGGCCGTTGAACCTGGCACCTCGTGGAGCGAAGTGCCGGACAGCTTCCTGTGCCCTGAATGCTCGTTGGGCAAAGATGTCTTCGACGAACTGGCAACGGAGGCCAAATGAACAACGGCATCGTGATTATCGGCTCGGGCTTTGCCGCCCGCCAGCTGGTGAAAAATATCCGTAAACACAGCGCAGAGGTGCCTATCCGGCTGATTGCCGCCGACAGCGCCGACGAGTACAACAAGCCGGATCTGAGCCACGTGATGAGCTTAAATCAGCGTGCCGAAGCGATGACCCGCCAGCAGGCCGGAGCGTTTGCGGAGCAGTTCAACCTGACGCTGCACGCCAACAGCTGGGTCAGCAGCATCGACCCGAAAAACAAGCGGGTGAAATGCGGCGAGCAGCAATGGCACTACGACAAACTGGTGCTGGCGACCGGCTCCGCCGCCCTTTTGCCACCAATAGCAGGCAAAGAGCTAATGCTGACGCTGAACAGCCAGCAGGAATACCTGGCCTGTGAAACGCGGCTGCGTGGCGCCCGGCGGGTGATGATCCTCGGCGGTGGGCTGATCGGCAGCGAGCTGGCGATGGACTTCTGCCGCGCAGGGAAAGAGGTCGTGCTGGTGGATAACGCCAGCCATCTGATGGCTTCCCTGCTCCCGCCGGAGGTCAGCGGCCGCCTGCAGTCTCGCCTGACGCAGATGGGCGTCGAGCTGCTGTTTAACCAGCGGCTCGAGGCGGTAAACCAGACGGAGCCGGGGCTATGCGCCACGCTCAATAACGGCCGTAAACTGTATGTTGATGCGGTGGTTTCCGCCATCGGCCTGCGTCCGAACGTTGGCCTGGCGCAGCACGCGGGGCTCGACGTTAACCGTGGCATCAAGGTGAACGGCCAGCTACAAACTTCTGACCCGGATATTTACGCCCTCGGAGACTGCGCGGAAATCGACGGTAAAGTGCTGGCATTCCTGCAGCCCATTCAGCTCTGCGCCATGACGTTGGCGAAAAACCTGCTCGGCGCGAAAGACGCACTTTCCCTTCCGGCGATGCTGGTCAAGGTGAAAACGCCGGAAATGCCGCTGCACCTGGCCGGTGAAACCCAGCGTCACGACCTGACCTGGCAGATTACCGCCAGCCAGCAAGGGCTGATAGCCAAAGGGACGGACGCCGCGCAGCAGCTGAGGGCATTTATCGTCAGCGAGGAGCATATGAAGCAGGCGTTTAGTTTGGTGCGGGAGCTGCAGTTAGGCTGAAGCCTCTCTCCCAGAGGACTACCTCTCAAAATATTGAGGGAGAACTCTTGGGCTCTGTCGTTGTTACGTTCACCTGAAGATCAATTTCCCCTGCATGTTCAACGCACGGTGAACGTGCCAGGGAGAAAGCGCCATCTCCCTGGCAACCCTGGCGCCCGGCGAGCTCATCGCCACTGAAGCGGTAAACCCGCCGGTTATCACCCAAACATTCGGGGTCGTTCGCGATTCGTTCCCGACGATCGCTCTCTTTCGCTGCTCCCGGCAGCTCAACCCCGCCTGAGTTGGGTCATAACCGGGGGCGATGAGAGCCGGGGACAAATCTTCCCCTCACCCCAGCCCTCTCCCCAAAGGGGCGAGGGAGAAAACAACAGCTATGGGAAACATTGTTTATTCCCTCTCCCTTCCAGGGAGAGGGTCAGGGTGAGGGTAAAAATAAGAAGCGAGGCCCGGTTCCGGCTTAAATCGCCTCGGTTTTCTCTCCGACTGGCCAGGGTCCGGACGTCGGGAACGGCCGGAGGCTGAGAGCGTCGGGAACGCATCTCAGCCGACCCAGGACTGGGAGTGAACGGAATATTCACTACACCTGTATATTCGAAATTCCCCCCCTACAACCTCTCCACTTTCTCCAGCGCCGCCAGCAAAATCTCTGGCGACAGCGCTACCGGCAGGGCGTGAATAGATTCACCCGCCTGCAAAGTGCGGGCAATCACCTTATCCAGGTCGGCACGATTTTGAATATCGACATCCAGCTGCGCCAGTTTTGTGGGCAAATTGAAACGCTTATACGCCTGCGTGAGCTGTGCCAGAACGTCGTCCTGCCCCAGCAATGCGCTCTGCACCAGGATTCCGTAGGCCACCTTTGTACCGTGCAGGAAACGATCGGTTTGCGGCAGCGTCGTCAGGCCGTTATGTACGGCATGTGCGGCGGCAACGCGGGTATAGCGCTCGCCCAGGCCCCCCACCATACCGCCTCCGGCAATAATCGCCTCGACCACATCCAGAAACGCCTGGCTTAGCTCACCGCGGTTTTGATCTTCCAGCGCCTGCCCGCTGCTCTGGAGCAGAACGTCGCGGATAGCCAGCGCGGCCCCAATGCCGAGGCGCACCGTGAGCGCCAATTTTTCCGGCTGCGGGCTAAGCACCACCGCTTCATACCATTTCGCCAGCGTGTCGCCGATCCCCGCCAACAGGTACTCCTGCGGCGCACGCAGGATAATTTCAGGCTCCACCAGCACCAGATGGTTTGCATCGTTGAAAATCTCGAAGCGCAGCGCCTGCCCGGCGTCGTTGTACCACACGGACAGCGGCGTCCAGGCCGCGCAGGTTGCCGCGATGGTCGGGATCGCCACCACCGGCGCATTCAAACGCCGAGCCACCACTTTCACCGTATCCAGCAGCGCGCCGCCGCCGATACCAATCACCACCTGTCGCTCACCCGACTCGGCTACCAGCTTCTGCACATCGCTTTCGCTGCAGTGCCCACCAAACTGAATATGCTTTGCACCCGGCAGCGAAAAGGCTTCCGGCAGGAAGGGACGAGCCGCCTCAAAGGCACGCTGGCCATAAATCCATACCGCGTTGTTCAGCTGCTCTTCGCTGTAAAACTCGGTCAGGCGGGCCAGGCTGCCGGGATGTGAATAGTAGTTAGCGGGGCCGGTAACCACGCGGATAGCGGTGCTGGTCATGATGCATTTCCTTTTCTTCGCTGGCGGGATATATTCTATGCCGATGATATGTCCAGACATCTGGACGGCTAATATCATTTTGCTTTATCTTATGTCTTTTCGTTCATTGCCCGCAACCCAGAAGGCCGCTAAAAATTCGACAGATCAATTCATTAAACCCGGAAGCCGCCGACGCTATGACTACGCCTGACCGCCTTGAGATGCGAGAAATCTCTATCGCCTTCGCGGGCTTTAACGCGTTGAGTCGGGTGAACTTCCGGCTGGATGGCGGCTCGGTACATGCTTTGACCGGCGCAAACGGTGCGGGGAAATCCACGCTGATGGCGGTGCTTTCCGGTGCCCACGACCATTATCAGGGCGAGATCCTGATCGACGGTGAAGCGGTAACAATCCGCAGCCCGCGTGACGCCAAACTTCTGGGGATCCATCTGGTTCAGCAGGAGGTGGATGTTGCGCTGGTACCCGGCCTCAGCGTGGCGGAAAACATCATGCTCGATAAGCTGGCGGATGCGGGGCATGTCTATCGCTGGTCGAAAATTTATCAACAGGCTCGCGCCGCGCTGGCACAGCTCGACGTGGTGATAGACGTCAAAAAACGCATTGAGCAATGCACCCTGGCGGAAAAACAGCAAATCCTGCTGGCGCGGGCGCTCTCTCATCACTGCCGTTTTCTGATCCTCGATGAGCCCACTGCCCCATTAGACAGCCAGGAAAGCGAACATCTTTTCCGCGTCGTGCAGAGGCTGCAGCAAGGCGGCATCGGCGTGGTGTTTATCTCCCACCGCATCCACGAGCTGAAAGCGATTTGTGACCAGATGACGGTTCTGCGCGACGGCAAACTGGTGGACAGCGGCCCGATGGGGCACCTCAGCGGCGAAGAGATTGTCGAGAAAATGCTGGGCCACCAGCTCGAAGATATTTATCCCCCTCACCGCCCGCCGGTTGAGGGCGACACGCTGCTGGCGGTGGAAGGTCTGCATGACGATTCGCTGCTGCGCGACATCTCGCTGCGGCTGCGCAAAGGCGAAATTCTGGGGATTGCTGGCCTGGCAGGAGCCGGGAAAACAGAGCTTTGCAAAGCGCTGTTTGGCGCCACCCGTAGCACGCTTGAGCGCGGTGAATTAAAAGGCAAGAACTGGCGCCCGACTGACCCGGCAGACTCGGTTACTCGCGGCATCGTGCTGGTGCCGGAAGAGCGCCGCAAAGAAGGCATTTTTATCGACGAGTCGGTCACCATGAACCTTGCCGTCAGCTCAGATAGCCAGTTTACCCGCTGGGGGCTGTTCAACCACCGTAAAGCAAAACGCTGGGCAGAAGAGACGATTAAGCAGTTGGGCGTTCGCACCAGCGGCCCGACGCAAACGCTGCGTCGCCTCTCCGGCGGCAATCAGCAAAAAGTGGCCATCGGCAAATGGCTGCGCAACGAAGCCGACGTGCTGATTTTTGACGAGCCGACCAAAGGCGTGGACATCAAAGCCAAAACCGATCTCTTCGTGCTGATTGACCAGCTGGCTCGCCGTGGAAAAGGCGTGATTTACGCCTCTGGCGAATTTGCCGAGCTGGTCGGGCTGTGCGACCGCATCTGCGTCCTGTGGGACGGGCGTATCGTCGCCGAGCTGGACGGCCATCAGGCCAGCGAAGAAACCTTATTACTCTACTCCACCGGAGGAACCCCCGCGTGAGCAAAGCATTATCCCTTAAGGCCAGCGCTTCAGGCCGCCAGCAGCTTTTTGACTTTCTCTACAAATGGGGGATGTTGCTCACCGTGGTCGCCCTGGTGGCGCTGTTCGGCATCGCGTCCGACAGCTTCCTCGAGCCCAACAACATCATCAACATTTTGCGCTCCATCGCCATTGTCACGGTGATTGCCATCGGCGTGTCTATCTCGCTCACCGTGGGCGGGTTTGACCTGTCCGTGGGCTCGACCGCCTCGCTGGCCAACGCGCTGGTGATTTCGCTGTTCGTCTGGCACGGCTTCGGCACCACCGAGGCCATTCTTATCACCCTGGTCCTGTGCACGCTGGTCGGGCTGTTTAACGCCTTCCTGATCGTGGTGCTGAAAATTCCCGACATGCTCGCCACGCTGGCCAGCCTGTTTGTGATTCAGGGAGTGGCGATGACCTACAGCTACGGCGGCTCGATTACCGAAAATATGGTGCTGCCGAGCGGTGACATGGCCGAAGGGACTATTCCCGCCGCCTTTGGCCTGCTCGGGCAGGTGCCGACCATCGTTATCATCATGCTGGTGGTCACTCTGGTTGCCCAGCTTGCGCTGTCTCTGACCAAACATGGCCGCCGGATGTACGCCATCGGCGGTAACCCGGAGGCGGCTCGTCTGTCCGGCATACGTACCACTCGCTATCGCGTGGCGGCCTACGTGCTGGCCTCGCTGCTGGCGGGCTTAGGCGGCATTCTGCTGGCCTCGCGTATTGGCTCCTCACAGGTCAACGCCGGTGGCGGCTACCTGATGGATGCCGTAGCCGCGGCCTGGATTGGTTTCTCTCTGGCAGGCTCTGGCAAACCTAACGCGCTCGGCACGCTGGTCGGCGCGGTGATTCTGGGCGTGCTGCAAAACGGGCTGGTGATGCTCTCCGTACCTTATTACGCCATGGATATTATTAAAGGCCTGGTGCTGGCTGCAGCGCTGGCGATTACTTACATACAACGACGCTAAAACAACACTTCACACAGGGTAACGACCATGAAAAAACTGACAACTTCACTGCTGGCGCTTAGCCTGCTCGCCGCGCTGCCTGGCCACGCCGCAACGCCTACGCCGGTTCCGGAAAAAATCGCCGCGCACGACGGTCCTGTCCGCATCGCCGTGATTCGTAACCTCGGTTCCGACGATAACACCACGCAGTTTGTCGCCGGGGCGGTTCAGCAGGCCAAAAAGCTGGGCTTTAAGGTCAGCACCTTCCTGAGCAACGGCGACGACGCCCGCTTCCAGGACTTTGTAAACCAGGCCATCAGCCAGAAGTATGACGGGATTATTCTTTCTCAGGGCCGTGACCCTTACTCTACCGAACTGGTAAAAAAAGCCGTGGCTGCAGGCATTGCGGTATCGGTGTTTGATACCGCGGTGAACGGCACTATTCCTGGCGTGACCGTGACCCAGCAGGACGATGCTTCGCTGACCGGCCTCTCCTTCGGCCAGTTGGTTAAAGACTTCAACGGCAAAGCCAACATCATCAAGCTATGGGTCGCCGGTTTCCCACCGATGGAACGCCGCCAGGCTGCCTATCAGGAACTGCTGAAAGCCAACCCGGGCATTAAAGAACTGGAGTCCATCGGCGCGGTTTCCTCCGACGTACAGGGCGATACCGCCAACAAAGTGGGCGCGATACTGGCGAAATACCCAAAAGGTAAAATCGACGCCATCTGGGGCACCTGGGACGCCTTCAGCCAGGGCGCCTATAAAGCGCTGCAGGAGAACGGCCGCACCGAAATTAAACTCTACAGCATCGACGTTTCTAACCAGGATATTCAGCTGATGCGTGAAGCCAACAGCCCGTGGAAAGTCAGCGTGGCGGTGGATCCGAAGCTGATTGGCGCCACCAACGTGCGCCTCGTCGCGTACAAGATTGCCGGGGAGCAAACGCCTGCAACCTACGACTTTAAAGCGGCCGCTATTCCTCAGGCGCTGCTGGCGAGCCAGCCTAGCCCGGTCAACGTCGCCTCGCTGAGCAAAATTATTCCGGGCTGGGGCCAGACCGACGACTTTATCGCCCCGTGGTTTGCCACACTCGAAGCGAAAAATAAATAAGGAGTCGCGCAATGGCACTGCCACAACCCGAATACAGCCGCAATATGCGGCTTATCGGCCATAGCGATCAGGGTGGAAAACCCGACGGCGTGCAGCTGATGGTGCATCGGGGCTATGCGTACATCGGCCATATGGTGTCTCAGGGTTTTTCGATTGTTGACGTCCGCGACCCCAAAAATCCGAAAGCGGCGGGCTTCGTGCCCGCGCCGCCGGGCACCTGGAATATTCACCTGCAGGCACACGACGACCTGCTGCTGGTGATTAACGCCCGCGACCTGTTCGCCGACGTGCGCTTCGCCGATGAAAAGGTTTACTACACCAAATCGGTTGGCGAAACGGTTCGCGACGTGCAGGACAAAGGCTGGAGCGCCGGGTTGCGCATTTTTGATATCTCCACGCCTGACAAGCCTAAAGAAATTAGCTTCCTGTCGCTGAGCGGCATCGGCATTCACCGCTGCTGGTACGTGGGCGGCCGCTGGGCCTATGTTTCCGCACTGGTCGACGGTTTTAGCGATTACATTTTCCTGACTATCGACCTCGCCGACCCACTCAATCCGCAGGTGGCGGGCAACTGGTGGCTGCCGGGGATGAACACCGCCGCAGGTGAACAACCGACCTGGCCGGAAGGGAAACGCTATGCGTTACACCACGCGATTATCAGCGGCGACACGGCGTATGCCAGCTGGCGCGACGGTGGCCTGACGCTGCTGGACGTGTCTGACCGCTCGCAGCCGCAGCTCATCAGCCACCGCAACTGGAGCCCGCCGTTTGGCGGCGGTACTCACACGGCGCTGCCGCTGCCGAACCGGGATCTGCTGGTGGTGCTCGACGAAGCGGTGCTGGACAACCAGGAGGACGGCGAGAAGCTGATTTGGCTGTTTGATATTCGTGACCCTGCAAACCCGGTCAGCATCTCCACGTTCCCGCAGCCGGATGAAATTGATTATGTGGCGAAAGGCGCGCACTTCGGCCCGCATAACCTGCACGAAAACCGCCCCGGCAGTTTTATCAGCGATACGTTGATTTTCGCGACTTATCAGAACGCGGGCGTGCGTGCCTACGATATTTCGAACCCATACCGCCCGGTAGAAACCGGTGCGCTAGTGCCAGCCGCCCCGGAAAGAATGATGGATACCCGCCCTGGCCGCCCGCAGGTAATCCAGTCATGTGATGTATTTGTGGATGCGCAAGGGATTGTGTACAGCACGGATTATAACGGTGGGTTGTCGATTATCGAGTATTTGGGGTAGCCCTACGATTTAGAGGCAATTTCTTTGTGAGCGCTGATTTTCATGTGGATATGGATGAAATTCCGTTCACCAGACCCGCATAGTCCTTGATTAAAGCGAACATGACAGAAGAAAACTCACCCCTTCTGCCGAACTCTCGCAATAAACTCATCCACTGAATTCACCTGGTCGGCAATCAGAATCAGGAATTTGCCCAGCTCAATCGCGTGGCTGACACAGGCCAGGCGAGTCGCCTCATCTTCAATACTTTCCAGATCGGCGACATGGGACAAACCCACGCAGCGGCGAATCAGCTCGGTGCCACAGAAGCCTACCGCATCTACCCAAACTTTTTGCAGATAGTGTTCGGCATATCCTTCCGTCGCCAGCGCTGCGTCGCGCGTTTTGGCGCGAGCAAGCGTCGTAAAGTGCCCGGAGAAGCTCAGCCAAATCTCCTGAATATCTTTCAGCCGTTGCTCGCGCTGGCTGGCCGCATCACGTGGGCCAAAATGCCCCGGCAGCGCGCAGTAGTTCAGCAGCAGGTTGCCGATGGCGGTGCCAATATCAAACCCAATAGGGCCAACGTAGCCAAACTCGGCGTCGATGGCTTTCAGGCTGCCTTCCGCCACGAAAATTGAGCCGCTGTGGATATCACCGTGCAGCAACGCTTCGGCGCTGGAGAAGAATTTATGTTTTAGCTGAGCCACGGCCAGCTTTAGAGCGTTATCGCTACGCAGCGCGGCGATCTGCTGCTCCAGCGCGGCCGGGTAGTTATTACGCTCATGGATCTGATACGGGTCGTTAAAGAACAGATCCTCGGTGATTTCACACATTTCAGCATTGATAAAACGGGAAACCAGCGCCTTCTTATCATGCGGATGCAGGTAGAAATCCGAGGTGTGGAACAACGTCTTTGCCAGATATTCCCCAAGCTGGCTTGCCGCCTGAGGATAATAAACGCCCTTCACCAGCTCGCCGCGCCAGATGCGATGGCTGGAGAGATCTTCCATCACCATCACCGCCAGCGCCGGGTCGTAATGCACCACGTTCACCGTGTGCTCAGGGCTGTGCTGATAGTGCTCCACCAGGGTTTGCGCCTCAAGACGAGCACGATCCAGCGTCAGCGGCCAGGACTCGCCCACGCAGCGCACATACGGCAGCGCCTGCTTCACGATCGTCCGGCTAACGCCCTGGGTATCAAAGATTTTAAACACCAGATTAAGGTTGCCGTCGCCCACTTCCTGCGCCTCCACCAGCTCAGACGGCGTCTGCAGCCCGCCAAACTGTTGAGCATAAGCCACTGCGTCAGCGGCGGTAAAAGTGCGGTATTGCGACATGGCGATCCTCTCAGAAAATAAAGTAAATTAAGACGTTTGGACGTCTATACATCCGGAAGTCATGTTGGCACAATATACCGCAACAATGCAACATGGAATTAACACGAATGCATAATTTAAAAACCACCAGCCTTGAAGTGCGTGATAACCAGCTTTGGATCCTCGACCAGCAGGCGCTGCCGCAGCAGAAAAACTGGCTCCCGGCCCATACCGTTGGCCAACTGGTCAGCCATATTCATGCTCTTAGCGTGCGTGGTGCGCCGCTGATTGGTCTTTCCGCCAGCCTGCTGCTGGCGCTGCTGGCAGAGCAAGGACTTACAAAGCCCCAGCTCGCCGGGGCGCTGGAAACCCTGCGCGCTTCCCGCCCGACGGCGGTTAACCTGATGAATAACCTCGACCGCATGAAGCAGGCGCTGGCCCAGGAAAACTTTGTTGCAGCCCTGGGGGAAGAGGCTCTGCGGCTGGTGGCGGAAGATAAAGTGCTGTGCGACAACATAGCCCGTGCAGGCGCAGCGCTGGTGAAACCTGGCAGCCGCCTGTTGACCCACTGCAACACCGGCGGCCTTGCTACCGCAGGCGTAGGTACTGCGCTGGGCGTCATCCAGCGCGCGTTTAATGAAGGCCACGTCGCCAGCGTCTGGGTAGATGAAACGCGCCCGCTGCTGCAGGGCGGCAGGCTCACGGCATGGGAGCTCGGTGAACTTGGCATTCCTTACCGGCTGATTTGCGATTCAATGGCCGCCAGCCTGATGGCGAAAAAGCAGGTGGATGCTATCTGGGTAGGCGCTGACCGCATCGCCGCGAACGGTGACGTAGCGAATAAAATCGGCACCTATAGCCTGGCCGTGCTGGCGCATTATCACGGTGTTCCGTTCTACGTTGCCGCCCCGCATACCACGCTGGACAGAAACTGTCCGAACGGCGAGGCCATTCCTATTGAGCAGCGAGCGGCAGGTGAAGTGACCGGCGTAACGGGCAGTTTTGGTAGCGTGCAGTGGGCACCTGAAAACGCCACGGTGTACAACCCGGCATTCGACGTAACGCCGGCAGAGTTAATTAGCGGCTGGATTCTGGATACGGGCGTAGTAACGCCGAAGCAGGTCCGGGATGGGGTATTTTTGCCTCAAAAATAATGCCCCTCATCCTGACCTTCTCCCCACAGGGGATGCTATCAGTGCAGGGAGCAGCCTTTTACTCGCAAATACGACGTTTATGCAGGAGCAACGACGCTCTCAGCCTCCGGCCGTTCCCGACGGCCGGACCCTGGCCAGTCGGAGAGAAAACGGAGGCGATTTAAGCCGGAACCGTGCCTCGCTTCTTATTTTTACCCTCACCCTAACCCTCTCCCTGGAAGGGAGAGGGAATAAAAAATGTTCTACGTTGGCTGTTTTCCCCCTCTCCCTCTGGGAGAGGGCCGGGGTGAGGGTGGAATTGCTCCCCGGCTCTCATCGACCCCGAATGTTTGGGTGATAGCCGGTGGGTTTACCGCTTCAGCGGCGATGAGCTCGCCGGGCGCCGGGGGTTGTGAGGGGGAATGGCGTAATTCCCCCTCACACGTTCACCGTGCGCTGAACATGCAGGGAAAATCGATCTACGAGTGAACGGAACAACGACTGGACTAAAGAGCTCCCCCGGAAGATTCTTAAAGAAAAAATAACAGCCCTTCCAGGGAAAAACTCAACTCAACTCATCAACTACGGCAACCGTGGATAAGCATCCGCAATCGCATCACCGGTAAAGTGAGCCACCCAGCCTTCCGGATTATCGAAAATACGAATCGCGGTAAAGTGCGGCTCTGACCCCATATCAAACCAGTGCGGCGTCCCGGCCGGGACGGAAATCAAATCGTTCTTCTCGCACAGGATCTGATACACCTTGTCGTCCAGATGCAGGCAGAACAGCCCCGCGCCTTCTACAAAGAAACGGACTTCGTCTTCGCCGTGGGTATGCTCGGAGAGGAACTTGGTCCGCAGCACGTCTTTCTGTGGGTTGTCCGCCCGCAGGCTGATAACGTCCCAGCTCTGATAGCCTTTTTCCGCCACCAGCTTGTCGATAGCGTGCTGGTAAGCCCCGATCACCGTCTCCGACGTCGGATTAGCCCCTAAATCCTGGTTCGCTTCCCAGCGCTCAAAACGCACGTCTTTTGCGTTCAGCTGCTCGCGAATTTCTTGCGCGTCCGTGCTGTGCCATACCGGCTCCTTTGCTTCGGTATCGGTAAAAATGGTCAATGCGCTCATGAAGAAAACGACTCCGGATTAATGTGGTCGAAACGGTTTACCTGGCGATGGCTGCTTGTTTCATCGGCCTCGCCGCGAATCAGCTGCACGGTTTGCCAACCGGCTTCCCGCGCAGCATCCAGCTCCTGGTGAATATCGGACAAGAACAGCAGCTCTTCTGGCGCCACGCCGGCCTGTTCCGCGATGTTGCGGTAGGACTGCACTTCTCGCTTGGCCCCAACGTGGGTATCAAAATAGCCGCTGAACAAATCGGTAATATTCCCGGCGTCGCTGTAGCCAAAGAGCAGCTTCTGCGCCGCCACCGAGCCAGACGAATAGACATACAGGGCAATGCCCTGCTGTTTCCAGGCCTTCAGCACGGGCAGAACATCATCATAGAGATGGCCAGTGAAGTCTCCATTCACGTAGCCATCGCGCCAGATGAGGCCCTGCAGCGCTTTAAGCGCGGTAGATTTACGATCTACATCCATGAAGCTAAACAACGTCTCAATCAGCCGATCAATATCCGCCTGCGGTTCATTAATTTCCGCCCGCAGGTCGTTGAGTATTGGGGCAATTTCATTCTGTTGCGCGCGAACAAAACCTGCGAGGCGTTCGCGGGCATACGGGAACAGGATGTTGTGCACAAAGCGAATGTCGCTGGTGGTGCCTTCAATATCGGTAACAATGGCGCGAATCATTATCTCTCCAGCCGTTAGCGCTGCTTTATGTTTGCAACTGAGGTCATTATTATTTAGACGTCTAAGCGTCTTGATTGCCAAATCTTAACATCGTGTTATAGTCCCGGCAACACAGGGAAACACACGCATCACGTTAAGGTCGAAGAATAATGAGCCACTCCCCTTTGATTCCAGAAAGCAAACTGCCCGCGCTCGGCACCACCATCTTCACTCAGATGAGCGCTCTGGCGCAGCAGCACAACGCGATTAACCTCTCCCAGGGCTTCCCGGATTTTGACGGCCCGCGCTTCCTGCAGGAACGCCTGGCGTTTCACGTAAGCCAGGGCGCGAACCAGTATGCCCCGATGACCGGCGTTCAAGCCCTGCGTGAAGCCATCGCCGAGAAAACCGAAGCCCTGTACGGCCACAAGCCGGATGCCAATACCGATATTACGGTCACCGCTGGCGCGACCGAAGCGCTCTACGCCGCCATCACCGCTCTGGTTCGCCCGGGCGATGAGGTGATTTGCTTTGACCCGAGCTACGACAGCTACGCCCCGGCCGTGACGCTTTCCGGTGGAATTCTCAAGCGTATTTCGCTCCAGCCGCCTCACTTTCGTGTTGACTGGCAGGCGTTTGCTGCGCTGCTGAGCGACAAAACTCGCCTTGTTATTCTTAACACACCGCACAACCCGTCCGCGACCGTCTGGCGAAAAAGTGATTTTGCCGCGCTGTGGCAGGCCATCGGGCAGCACGAAGTTTATGTGCTGAGCGACGAAGTGTACGAGCATATTTGCTTCGACGAAGAAGGCCACGCCAGCGTGCTGGCTCACCCGCAGCTGCGCGAGCGCGCTATCTCTGTGTCCTCTTTCGGCAAAACGTTCCATATGACGGGCTGGAAGGTGGGCTACTGCGTGGCGCCGGCGGCCATCAGCGCGGAGCTGCGTAAAGTGCACCAGTACCTGACGTTTGCGGTGAATACCCCGGCGCAGCTTGCGATTGCCGATATGCTGCGCGCCGAGCCGGAGCATTATCGCGAACTGCCTGAGTTTTACCGCGCACGCCGCGACCGCTTTGTTGAGGCGCTGGCGGACAGCCAGTTCGAAATTCTGCCCTGCGAAGGCACCTATTTCCTGCTGGCGGACTACAGCGCCATTTCCGATCTCGACGATGTAAGCTTCTGCCAGTGGTTAACCAAAGAAGTGGGCGTGGCGGCAATCCCGCTGTCGGTGTTCTGCGCGGATGCCTTCCCGCACAAGCTGATTCGCCTGTGCTTTGCCAAACAGGAAGCGACGCTGGACGCAGCGGCAGAAAGATTACGTAAGGTGTAATAAAGCGTTCCCCGTCGCAGGACGGGGAAAATTACAGGCTGAGGATTTCTTTCACGAACGGAATGGTGAGCTTGCGCTGGGCGGTGATTGAAGCGTGATCGAGCTGATCGAGCGTCATGAACAGAGTGCGCATTTCACGATCGAGGCGTTTTAACAGGAAGCGCCCCACGTCTTCCGGCAGCTCAAACCCTCGCAGCCGGGAACGCAGCTGGAGCGCCTGTAGCTTGTCATCATCGGAAAGCGGCTGCAGCTTGTAGATTTGCCCCCAGTCCAGGCGGGAAGCCAGGTCCGGTAGCTGCAGATTTAGCTGGCGTGGTGGCCTGTCACCGGTGATCAGCAGGCGCGTTTTCCCTGACTCCAGAATACGGTTATAGAGATTGAAAATCGCCATTTCCCACGGTTCATCCCCGGCCACGCACTCAATATTGTCGATGCAAACCAGCGAGAGCTGCTCCATTCCATCAAGCACTTCCGGCACAAACCAGGTGCGCTTATCCAGCGGCACGTAGCCCACAGCTTCGCCACGCTGGGAAAGTTCCGCGCAGGCTGCATGCAGCAAATGGCTGCGTCCGCCGCCTTCACGCGACCAGAAATAGATATACCCGCTGTGATCCTGACGGAGTACCGACTGCAGTGCGGCTAATAAAGAAGGGTTGTCACCCGGCCAGAAACTCGCAAAGGTTTCATCGTCGGGAAGATAGAGTGGCAGTGAGAGCTGTGCCGGCGTATTCAGAAGTACCTCAACCATAACAGGCAGAAAATCGCGATGAGTCTATCACAGTTTTGGGGCAGGATAGAACCGGGCGAGGATCCGCCCGGTGGCTAAACGATCAGTGCTGAGCGTCGTTCTCTTTCGCATCCAGCACCACTTCTTCCGGGCGCAGTATGCTGATTAGTTTGAAAATAAGGCTCAGGCCCACGCCGACGATGGTCGCCAGCGCCATGCCTTTCAGCTCCGCCGCACCGATGTGCACCTTCGCACCGCTCACGCCGATGATCAGGATAACGGAGGTCAGGATCAGGTTTTGCGCTTTGCTGTAATCCACTTTGGACTCGATCAGCACGCGAATACCGGATGCGCCGATTACGCCGTACAGCAGCAGAGATACGCCGCCCATTACCGGCACCGGGATGATTTGAATCGCCGCCGCCAGCTTGCCGACGCAGGAAAGCAGAATCGCGATAATCGCCGCGCCGCCGATAACCCAGGTCGAGTAAACGCGGGTGATAGCCATCACGCCGATGTTTTCACCGTAGGTGGTGTTTGGCGTGGAGCCGAAGAAGCCGGAGAAAATAGTCGAGATACCGTTGGCGAACATCGAGCGGTGCAGGCCTGGGTCACGAATCAGATCTTTTTTCACGATATTGGCGGTAACCACCAGGTGGCCCACGTGTTCGGCAATCACCACCAGCGCAGCCGGCAGAATGGTGAAGATAGCAAACCACTCAAAGCGCGGCGTATAGAAGGTTGGCAGCGCAAACCAGTGCGCTTCGCGGATTGGCGTGACGTCCACCACGCCCATAGCGAAGGAGAGCGCATAGCCCGCCAGCACGCCGATAAGAATCGGGATAATCGCCATAAAACCGCGGAACAGCACCGAGCCAAACACCGTCACCGCCAGCGTTACCAGTGAGATGATAATGGTGGTGGAATCCGGTGAGGCCCCTTCCGCCGGCAGCAGCCCGGCCATGTTCGCCGCCACGCCCGCCAGCTCAAGGCCGATAACCGCCACAATAGCGCCCATTGCCGCCGGAGGGAACATCACGTCCAGCCAGCCGGTTCCGGCTTTTTTCACGATCAGCGCCACGATGCAGAACAGCACGCCGCACATAATAAAACCGCCGAGCGCCACTTCGTAACCCAGCGGCAACAGCAGCAGCACCGGGGAGATAAACGCGAAGCTGGACCCGAGGTAAGCCGGGATTTTGCCCTTACAGATAAACAGGTACAGCAGCGTGCCGATACCGTTGAACAGCAGCACCGTCGCCGGGTTGATGTGGAACAGAATCGGCACCAGCACGGTCGCGCCGAACATGGCAAACAGATGCTGCAGGCTTAACGGAATCGTTTGCAGTAAGGGCGGGCGTTCACTTACCCCAATAGCGCGGCGGGTCATGTTGTTTTCCTCTACGTGTTATTTTTAACGAACGGTGTTTGCTGCAATCAAAAAAAAGCCGACTTTCGAAGTCGGCTAATTTTATTATTTAGTACCAAATATCTTATCGCCCGCATCACCGAGGCCAGGAATAATGTACCCGTGCTCGTTGAGCCCCTGATCGATAGAGGCGGTGAACAGCTCTACGTCCGGGTGTACTTTTTCCAGCGCGGCAATGCCTTCCGGCGCGGCAACCAGTACCAGCACCTTAATGCTGGTGCAGCCCGCTTTCTTCAGCAGGTCGATGGTAGCAATCATGGAGCCGCCGGTTGCCAGCATTGGGTCAACCACCAGCGCCATGCGCTCTTCTATATTAGAAACCAGCTTCTGGAAGTAAGGCACCGGCTGCAGCGTTTCTTCATCACGGTAAACGCCCACCACGCTGATGCGCGCGCTCGGGACGTTTTCCAGAACGCCTTCCATCATGCCAAGGCCGGCACGCAGAATAGGCACAACGGTAATTTTCTTGCCTTTGATCTGGTCAACTTCCACCGGGCCGTTCCAGCCTTCGATGGTGACTTTCTCAGTCTCCAGATCCGCAGTGGCTTCATAAGTCAGCAGGCTGCCCACTTCAGAGGCGAGTTCACGAAAGCGCTTGGTGCTGATGTCTTGCTCACGCATCAGGCCCAGCTTGTGTTTGACGAGTGGGTGTTTCACTTCCACGATCTTCATACTCTTTCTCCCCCGAGATAGTTGGCTACCACAAAAAAAATCGCCGGATTATACCGCTTTTTTGCCGCTGCGCTACAGCTAATGGGATGATCGAGATCAACCAGACTGGATTGATTCTATCTCAGGAATTCTTTTCTTGCCGATGATAAGAGGCTCGCAAACGTTTGCCTGCACTGTTAGAATTGCCGCGTTTTTTTATATCTACCACCCGTGGGGAACGAGCAGTGACCGATAAAACCTCTCTCAGCTATAAAGATGCCGGTGTTGATATTGATGCTGGTAACGCTCTGGTCGACAAAATCAAAGGCGTAGTGAAAAAGACCCGCCGCCCGGAAGTAATGGGTGGACTGGGCGGTTTCGGTGCGCTGTGCGCGTTGCCTCAAAAATATCGCGAACCTGTTCTGGTTTCCGGCACCGACGGTGTGGGCACCAAGCTGCGTCTGGCGATGGACTTAAAACGTCACGACGCTATCGGCATTGACCTGGTGGCCATGTGCGTGAACGACCTGGTGGTTCAGGGCGCCGAGCCGCTGTTCTTCCTCGACTACTACGCCACCGGCAAGCTGGACGTGGATACCGCCGCCAGCGTTATCACCGGCATCGCCGAAGGCTGCCTGCAGTCAGGCTGCTCGCTGGTTGGCGGCGAAACCGCTGAAATGCCGGGCATGTACCACGGTGAAGACTACGACGTGGCCGGGTTCTGCGTTGGCGTGGTTGAGAAGTCTGAAATCATCGACGGCTCCAAAGTGGCCGACGGCGACGTGCTGATTGCGCTGGGTTCCAGCGGCCCGCACTCCAACGGCTATTCGCTGGTACGCAAAGTGCTGGAAGTGAGCGGCACCGACCCGCTGACCACGGATCTGGAAGGTAAACCGCTGGCGGATCACCTGCTCGAACCGACCCGTATTTATGTGAAAAACATCCTTGAGCTGATTGAAAGCGTGGACGTTCACGCCATCGCCCACCTGACCGGCGGCGGCTTCTGGGAAAACATTCCGCGCGTTCTGCCGGACAATACTCAGGCCGTTATCACCGAATCTTCCTGGCAGTGGCCGGCGGTATTCAACTGGCTGCAGCAGGCCGGCAACATCAGCCGCCACGAAATGTACCGCACCTTTAACTGCGGCGTGGGCATGGTCATTGCCCTGCCGGCAGCAGAGGCGGATAAAGCCGTTGAGCTGATGCAGGCCAAAGGTGAAAAGGCGTGGAAAATCGGTATCATCAAGGCATCTGATTCCGAAGAGCGCGTGGTTATCGAGTAATGAAACACATTGTGGTGCTGATTTCCGGCAACGGAAGCAATCTGCAGGCAATCATTGATGCCTGCCAGCAAAAAAAGATTAACGGCACCATCAGCGCGGTGTTCAGCAATAAGGCCGACGCGTTCGGCCTTGAGCGAGCCCGCGAAGCCGGTATCCCCGCCCATGCTCTGGCGGCAAGCGAATTCGCCAGCCGTGAGGCCTTCGACCGCCAGCTGATGCAGGAGATCGATGCCTGGGCGCCGGACGTTGTGGTGCTGGCCGGCTACATGCGTATTCTCAGCCCGGCTTTTGTGGCCCGCTACAGCGGTCGTTTACTCAATATTCACCCTTCCCTGCTGCCGAAATACCCCGGCCTCCATACGCATCGCCAGGTGCTGGAGAACGGCGACGAAGAGCACGGCACTTCCGTGCATTTTGTCACCGACGAGCTGGACGGTGGCCCGGTTATTCTGCAGGCCAAAGTGCCGGTGTTTGAAGGGGATGACGAGGACGAAATCACCGCCCGCGTTCAGCATCAGGAACACGCTATTTACCCGCTGGTGGTGAGCTGGTTCCTCGACGAACGTTTAAAAATGCGCCACAACGCCGCCTGGCTTGATGACGTGCAGCTGCCCCCACAGGGCCACGCTGCAGAGTAATATGAGATAAAAAGGGCTTCGGCCCTTTTTTTGTGTCTGTCTCTCATAAAGTTGTCATGGTCAGATGAGAGAGTTTCATCTGCATAGTTGGACATTCTCCGCTAAAGCTCGCCATAATAACTGACGTGACGGTGACGGCATTGCCACGTCCACGAAAACGGAGTGTGAGGACTAATGGGTCAGGATAAGCTGTATATCGAAAAAGAACTGAGCTGGTTGTCTTTTAACGAACGCGTTCTGCAGGAAGCGGCGGACAAGCTCAACCCGTTGATTGAAAGGATGCGTTTTCTCGGCATCTATTCCAATAACCTCGATGAATTCTATAAAGTGCGTTTTGCGGAGCTAAAACGCCGCATTTTAATCAGTGAGGAACAGGGTTCCCCCTCCAACCAGCGTCACCTGTTGAATAAGATCCAGGCCCGGGTGCTAAAGGCCGATCAGGAGTTCGACGGCCTGTACAACGACCTGCTGCTGGAGATGGCGCGCAATCAAATCTTCCTGATCAACGAACGCCAGCTTTCCGAAAACCAGCAAAGCTGGCTACGCAGCTACTTTAAGCATCAGCTTCGCCCGCACATCACGCCGATTTTGATCAACCGCGATACCGACCTGGTGCAGTTCCTGAAAGATGACTACACCTATCTGGCGGTAGAAATTATTCGCGGCGACAGCATTCGTTACGCGCTGCTGGAAATCCCGTCTGATAAAGTACCGCGTTTTGTGAACCTGCCGCCGGAAGCGCCGCGCCGCCGTAAGCCGATGATCCTGCTGGATAACATCCTGCGTTACTGCCTGGACGATATTTTCAAAGGGTTCTTCGACTATGACGCGCTGAACGCCTATTCGATGAAGATGACGCGTGACGCCGAGTACGATCTGGTCACCGAAATGGAGTCCAGCCTGCTGGAGCTGATGTCTTCCAGCCTGAAGCAGCGCCTGACCGCCGAGCCGGTGCGCTTTGTTTATCAGCGCGATATGCCGGATGCGATGGTGGAGATGCTGCGCAACAAGCTGACCATCTCCAACTACGACTCGATCATTCCCGGCGGCCGCTACCACAACTTTAAAGACTTCATCGGCTTCCCGAACGTCGGAAAAGCTAACCTGGTGAATAAGCCGCTGCCGCGCCTGCGTCATATAGGATTTGATAAGTTCCGGAACGGCTTCGACGCCATCCGCGAGCGTGACGTCCTGCTTTATTACCCGTATCACACCTTCGAACACGTCCTTGAGCTGCTGCGTCAGGCCTCGTTCGACCCAAGCGTGCTGGCGATAAAAATCAATATCTACCGCGTGGCGAAAGACTCGCGCATTATTGACGCCATGATCCACGCCGCCCACAACGGCAAGAAAGTCACCGTGGTGGTAGAGCTGCAGGCACGTTTTGACGAAGAAGCGAATATTCACTGGGCGAAGCGCCTTACCGAGGCGGGCGTCCACGTTATCTTCTCCGCGCCGGGCCTGAAAATTCACGCCAAGCTATTCCTTATCTCGCGTATGGAAGGCGAAGAGATTGTGCGTTATGCGCACATCGGGACCGGTAACTTTAACGAGAAAACCGCCCGGCTCTACACGGACTACTCGCTATTAACCGCCGATGCACGCATCACCAACGAAGTGCGTCGCGTGTTTAACTTTATTGAAAACCCGTACCGGCCGGTGACCTTCGACTACCTGCTGGTGTCGCCACAGAACTCGCGCCGCCTGCTGTATGATTTGGTCGATCGCGAAATTAAGAACGCTCAAAACGGGCAGCCTGCGGGCATTACGCTGAAGCTGAATAACCTGGTGGACAAAGGCCTGGTGGACCGGCTTTATGCTGCGTCCAGCGTGGGCGTGAAGGTTAACCTGCTGGTGCGCGGGATGTGTTCTTTGATTCCAGAACTCGAAGGGATCAGCGATAATATTCGCGTGCTGAGCATCGTTGACCGTTACCTCGAGCACGATCGGGTGTATATCTTTGAAAACGGCGGCGATAAGAAAGTCTTCCTCTCTTCTGCCGACTGGATGACCCGTAACATCGACTACAGAATTGAAGTGGCCGTGCCGGTCCTCGATCCGCGCCTGAAGCAACGCATGCTCGATATCATTGATATCCAGCTTAACGACACGGTGAAAGCGCGTATCATCGACAAAGAACTGAGTAATCGCTATGTACCGCGCGGCAATCGCCGTAAAGTGCGTTCGCAATTGGCGATCTACGATTATATTAAATCTCTGGAACAACCTGACTAACGCTCTCAGGCGAAGATAAAATTATGCCGATATCAAACCATGCTCCACGGCCGCAGGAGTTCGCTGCGGTCGACCTCGGCTCTAACAGTTTCCACATGGTCATAGCCCGTGTGGTGGATGGCGCCATGCAAATCATTGGTCGCCTGAAGCAGCGCGTGCATCTTGCGGACGGCCTTGGCCCTGATAACAAATTAAGCGAGGAGGCCATGGAGCGTGGCCTCTCCTGTCTGGCGCTGTTTGCCGAACGCCTGCAGGGATTTGCAGCGGACAACGTGTGCATTGTGGGCACCCACTCGCTTCGCGAGGCCACCAACGCCGCCGAGTTTCTGAAACGCGCTGAAAAAGTCATCCCCTACCCGATTGAAATTATTCCCGGGAACGAGGAAGCGCGCCTGATTTTTATGGGCGTGGAACACACTCAGCCGGAAAGAGGCCGCAAGCTGGTAATTGACATCGGCGGCGGCTCCACCGAGCTGGTTATCGGTGAAGATTTTGAGCCAATGCTGGTCGAAAGCCGCCGTATGGGCTGCGTCAGCTTTGCGCAAAACTTCTTCCCCGGCGGGGTCATCACGCCGGAAAGCTTTAAGCGCGCCCGCATGGCGGCAATTCAGAAGCTGGAAACGCTTGCCTGGCAGTATCGCCTGCAGGGCTGGAAAGTAGCGCTGGGCGCCTCTGGCTCCATCAAGGCGGCGCATGAAGTACTGATTGAGATGGGCGAGAAAGACGGGACTATCACCCCGGAACGCCTGGAAATGCTGCAGCAGGAAGTGCTGAAGTTTAAAAACTTCGACGCCCTGAGCCTGCCTGGCCTGTCCGAAGAACGTAAAGCGGTGTTTGTGCCGGGGCTCGCGATTCTGTGCGGCGTTTTTGACGCGCTCGCCATTCGTGAACTGCGTCTTTCAGACGGTGCGCTGCGCGAAGGCGTGCTGTACGAAATGGAAGGCCGTTTCCGCCATCAGGATATCCGTATTCGCACCGCGCAAAGCCTGGCGGAGCAGTACCATATCGACAGCGATCAGGCTCGCCGGGTGCTGGAAACCGTAGAGCTGCTTTATCAGCAGTGGGAAAAGCAGAATCACAAACTGGCTAACCTGCAGATGGCCGCGCTGCTGAAGTGGGCCGCGATGCTGCACGAAGTTGGGCTCAGCATCAACCACAGCGGGATGCATCGTCACTCGGCCTATATTCTGCAAAACAGCAACCTGCCCGGCTTCAATCAGGAGCAGCAGATGCTGATGGCTTCCCTGGTGCGCTACCACCGCAAGGCCATTAAGCTGGACGATCTGCCGCGCTTTACGCTGTTTAAAAAGAAACAGTTCCTGCCGCTTATCCAGATTATCCGTCTTGCTGCGCTGCTGAATAATCAGCGGCAGGCCACCACCACGCCGCCGACGCTGGTGCTGGAAACCGACGATAATCACTGGACGCTGCGCTTCCCGCACGACTGGTTCAGCCAGAACACGCTGGTGCAGCTTGATCTGGAACGCGAGCAGCAGTATTGGGAAAGCATGACCGGCTGGAAGCTGACCATCGAGGAAGAGGCCGAAGCGGCGCTCTCCGCCTGACGCCCTACTCCAGCCCCTTTGCGTCTTCCGGCGTAGAGGGGCTTTGTTCTTCTACAAGGCTCTCCAGCGGCTGAGGGCGACCAATCAAATACCCCTGAACATAGTCCATGCCCATCGCCCGCACGGCATCCTTCAGCTCCTGCGTTTCAACATACTCCGCCACGACCTGCATCTTCTTCATTCGTGCCAGTTGGCATATCGAACTCACCACCTGATAGTCCAGGCTGCTGGTCAAAATATTACGGATAAAGCTGCCGTCAATTTTCAGGATATCGGCGCTAAGCTCTTTCAGGCGCGCATAGCTGGCATAGCCGGTACCAAAATCGTCGATGGCAATCCGGCAGCCCATTCTTTGCAGCATCTTCAGCGTCACGTTGGCCTGTTCAAGGTTGGTTAACGAGTGGCTTTCCGTCACCTCAAAGACCAGTTGCCACGGTTCAATGCGGTACTTCGTCAGCAGATGCTGAACCTCTTCCGGAAGCTGGGACTGGCATACCGAGGCGGGCGTCAGGTTAATGGCAAGCCTGCACCCCGGCAGGCTGTCGCGATGCTTATCCATAAACCGCAGGGCGGCATTCAGCACCCAGCGGTCAATACGGGATGAAAGGCCAAACTCATGGGCAACGGGCAAAAAGAGATCCGGCGACAGCAGCTCGCCGTTGTCACCGCGCATTCTCAGCAGCACCTCATGATAGGCATCGCCCCGCAGCCCTTCGATACGCTGTGCCATCAGCACAAAACGGTCTTCGTCGAGCGCACTTTGCAGGCGGTTCATCATCTCAACTTTGCGTTTTACCGCATTTTGAATGTGGTTTGAGCCCTTTTGCTGCAGGCTTTCGGGCTGCTGGGTGGAGAGCGAAACCCCGGCCATGGTGCTTAACTCACCGAGCAATAAGTAGAGATGGGAAACCGGGTGGCGCACAAAACAGTAGCTGATGCCGATTTGCGGTTGCAGCGGCATCCCGTCCCACACAAAACGGAACCGCCTGGCGTGTTCGTACAGGGACTCAATTTTTTCCTGATGTGATTCATAGTTAAGGCGCAGGGCAAGATCGTGTCCCGAAAGGTTATACACCCTCTCGCCGGGCGACAGCTGACCGCGCAGATACTCAGCCAGCTGCTGTTTATATTGGATCCGCAGCAGGACGCCATAATTACGCCCAAGCAGCTCCAGTTCGGGAATAGAAACAAACCCCAGCGCCGACCACGGAGCGTTCCCAAGGTCACGACATAACGCGCGTAGATTCGGCATCTGCATCATCGGGTCGATAAACGCGACGCGCCTCGCCTTGTAATGCAGAAAACGCTGCCGGGTGGTCACCGCCGCCATCAAATAAATGGTGATAGAAAAGACGGCATAGCAGGATGAGGCAATCGCCAGATGCAGCTGGAAGCCCATATCCGGCGGTAAATAGTTGTGGAATCCACTGCACAGAATAATCAGCACCACGGTCCAGACGTTGGTAATAAACAGGAAGCCAAAGCGCATCGCTCCCCACAGCATAATGGGCAGGATAAGCGTCAGCGTATAATCGGTATTGAAAATGGTTTTGCTCTGGCTGATCGGGTACAGCAGCAGCCAAATAAGCAGACCAACGACCGCTCCCCACAGCAGCATTTCAGTCTGCGTAACGCCTTTTTGCCGCTGGGCACGCATTCGGGACCAAAAGCTTTTGATAAAGCGCGGGTGCACAATCATCCGCAATATAAAATAAAAGAACGGCAGCCCGGTTAATCCCCCAACCAGCACGGCCTGGAAATTAATTAATGTCCGGGTGCTCCACGGCGTTGTGGAAAGAATAGAAAAGCTGCGGTCGTACCAGCCGAAGAATAACGCCAGCTCATAGAACACCAGAAATAGCGCGGCATTCACCAGCACCAGCCAAAACATGCGCTGGGCGGTAAGTTGAATCATGCCGAAGGTGACCGCACTGCGCCGCGGCACAAAGTAGCGGTAACAGCCCCAGCTAATCGCGATCGGTACGATGAAGTGTAAAACGGCCAGCAGTGAAATCCACCCGCCTTCTGAGGGCAGGTAGCGAATCAGCAGAGCCAGAATGATGCCCGGAAAGGCAGCACGTCCAAACAGCAAGAGGCTGGCGGTGAGCAGCGGGAGCGACATATACAGCAGGAAAACTCGCCCACCGTCCAGTACCGTTTGCGCGTTGAAGGTGACCACCAGCGGCAGCAGCAGGCTGGGGAGAATCAGGGGCAACGCCCACCACTTATTTTTTGAGTTTTTATACCAGCTAGCTAATTGCATACATCTTCGCCAAAATCCCTGTTCCTCTTCGGGTTTCTTCCGGATATCCTTTCCGGTTCGTTATTGCCCATCTCACTTCGGAGCGAAGGGCAAATTTTAGTTAGCTAAAATCAAGAATAATTGATGCAGATCAATATCAATCAATTGAATCACCGCTAATGGTGAAATTCAGACTTTGCCCGCTATAGCTTAGTTCACAATAAATTCATCCCACGCAGTGAATGCCCACTAATCATTCAACTGGCCCATTTTTACATGATGAATAATTGACCTGCGTTGTTCAGTGTGACTAAATACCCCCGTCGCCCGCAGCTGCCGGGCTAATCTCAAGGACCCTTGCGTGACACAGGTTACGACTATGCAGAGACGAAACCGTTTTAATAATCGCATGACCCGCATTATTCTGCTCATCAGTTTTCTGTTCTTTTTTGGTCGCTTTATTTATTCCTCAATTGGCGCGTGGTATCACCATCAGGATAAAAAAGCGGAACCCCAACAAAGCAGCCAGCAGGTGGACAGCGCTAACCGCTAGCCCGTGCGCCTCTCCAGAGCTTTGCCTTCTTTTCAGCGATCGGGCTGCCCGTTAAGACTTGTTCAAAAATGCTCAAGCCCCGGTTCATAAGCGTCCTCACCTTGACCTTAAGTTAACTTTAGGTTGTAAAGTCGCGCCATCAAAAATAGCTGATTAGGCGAACTATGGAACACATTGATGTTGGCTTTACCCACGTCGCATTTATGGTGAAGGACCTGGATAAAAGCGTTGATTTCTACCTCCGCTACACCGCCATGAAGGTGATTCACCACCGCGAACCCAACCTGCCTGATGCGCGCAAGGTCGCCTGGCTAAGCGATCGTACCCGACCTTTTGCGCTGGTTCTGGTGCAGGCAGATAACCACACCGACACGCCGCTGGGAAGCTTTGGTCACCTGGGCGTGGCCTGCGCGACGAAAGAAGAAATCGATTTAAAAACGGACATGGCAAGAGCCGAAGGAGTGCTGCGCAGAGAGCCAGAACAGCTGGGCGACCCGGTCGGATACTTCGTTTTCTTTGCCGATCCGGACGGCAACACGCTTGAACTCTCCTACGGCCAGCGGGTAGGACTTGAATCAATGTAACGCGCTCAGGGCGGTAGAAAATCGCCCTTTTTGTTCCTTCTCACCATCCCTTATTTCCCCGCTTATCAGCGCCTTGTCTTAAAGCATTTTCTGTTCTAAGTATAGCAATTTATATTCCTATGGGGTTTAGCGGCGAGGATTTACTCTCTGCTCAATTCAACGGTTAATTGCGGGCAGTGATTGGTTAAATGAGTGGAAAATCCTCAGTCTATTTGCATGAAGAACAGCGGGAATTTGTCAGCAAACTGCGGCGTTCCTGGCTTTGGCGCACGGAGCTGCCAACCTGGCTGCTGATTATCACTATTTATGGCGGATGGTTTGCCACCGTTGCCTGGTGGAAAACGATTGGCCTGTTCCCGGCCACGCTGCTGCTTATCTGGTTTGCCACCTGGTACATGTCGCTGCAGCATGAGCTGCTGCACGGCCATCCGACCCGCTTCCCTCGCCTTAATCAGCTGTTCGGGCTGATGCCGTTTTCTATCTGGTATCCGTACGGCACCTATCGTGACCTGCATCTTAAACATCACCAGGATGAAGACCTGACCGTGCCGGAAACGGACCCGGAAAGTTACTACTTTACCCGTCGCCGCTGGCAGCATTTTAGCGGCGTTCAGCGCCTGCTGGTGCGCCTGCGTAACACCTTCCCCGGCAGGCTAATGCTAACGCCGGTGCTGACGATGCGCTGGACGGTGGTCAATATCTGGGACTCTTTCCGCAGCGGCAACCGCCCGGCGATGGTCATGTGGACGGTGCATCTGCTGCTGCTTATCCCGGTTCTTGGCTGGCTGGTAAAACATGATTTCTCGGTGGTTTATTACCTTCTGGTGGTGACCTGGCCGATGCTGGCGATGACAAAAGTTCGTTCTTTCTTTGAACATCGCGCGGCGGAAGATCCTGAAGCGCGTACCGTAATTAACGAAGCGGGGATGTTCTGGCGCCTGCTGTTTTTAAACCTTAACTATCACTCCGTGCACCACGATTTACCCGGTATCCCCTGGTACGGGCTGCCAACGGTTTACCGCGCCTACAAAGAAGAGTACCTGAAGCGCAACCAGGGCTTCTTTGTGAACGGCTACGGCGAGCTGATGCGTGAACACCTGATTAAGCCGATTCAGGTAGAGATTAACCCGTTCTTCCCGGACGGCCGCCTGGCGCAGGACAGCGTGCAGCAGGAGAAAGCCCATGAGTAAGCTTATCTCTCTGCCGATGTACGACGTGCACCATCCCGATACCGAAGCGCTGTTAGCCGCGCTGCGACAGCTGCTGAGTGAAGAAGGACTGGACGGCGACGGCCTGCTTTATAGCGAGCCCGAAGACCGCCTGAGCCACTGGCAGGATCCCCAACTGCTGCTCAGCCAAACCTGTGGTTATCCGCTGCGCGCCCTGCTGCCCAATGTACAGGTCGTCGGTACATTTCATTATCAGGCCGCAGGCTGCGAAGGATTTAACTACAGCAGCCAGCTGATTGTCCGGGCATCTGACGCAGGAAAAACGCTGGCAGATTTTCGTGGCAAGCGGGTCGTCTGCAACAGCGACGATTCCCAGTCCGGCTATCATGGCCTGCGCAGCCTCGTCGCACCGCTGCAGAGAGACGGTAAGTTCTTCTCGGACATCGCGTTTAGCGGCAGCCACCGCCAGTCGCTGGCCGAAGTTCAGGCCGGCACCAGCGATATTGCCGCCATTGATGCAGTGACCCTGGCCCTGGTTGCTCGCCATGAGCCGGAACGCGTAGCAGGCCTGGTTTCTATCGGCACAACCGCGCTGGCTCCGGGTTTGCCAATGATCACCTCGGCGCAAACCTCTGCCGTGGAGCTGGAGCAGTTGCGTGGCGCGTTGCAGCGGCTGGTTAGCGAACCTGAGTGGCAAGCCGTGCGAGAGGCGCTGCTGATTGAGGATTTTACCGCGACGCAGCGTGAGGATTATCAGCCTATTAGCGATGCCGCGCAGAAAGCAGCGGCGAGTGGCCTGGTGAGGCTTTAGAGTGCTGGGTTTCACCTTCTCCCACAGAAAACCATGTCGTAAACACAAATACCCATGATTATGCAGGGGCGACTAAGGTTCCGTTCACCTCAAGTACAGTTTCATATGCTGTAACCGCACCGGTGAACGTCTTAGGAGAGCCACCGTCGCTCCCCTAAGAACCCGGACTCCCGGCCAAATAAATCGACCGCTGAAGCGGAAAACCTCCGTTTTATCTCCCAGTCCTGGGTCGGAGAAAAAACGGCGGCGATTTAAGCCGGAACCGTGCCTCGCTTCTTATTTTTACCCTCACCCTGACCCTCTCCCTGGAAAGGAGAGGGAATAAAAAATGTTCCACGTTGGCTGTTTTCCCCTCTCCCTCTGGGAGAGGGCCGGGGTGAGGGTCGAATTGCTCCCCGGCTCTCATCGCCCCCGGCTATGACCCAACTCAGGCGGAGTTGTATGGACTTGAGGTGAACGGAATCTCATCCAATCCTCATAAACAATATTTATAAGGAAGAAACAAAGAACCCCTTATCATCACCCACGCTTAAACTGATTCCCCACCGGCGGCAACCCTAGCTTCTCACGCAGCGTACCTGGCCGATAAGCCTGCTGCATCACTCCACTTTCCTTCAAAATTGGCGCGACCTGGTCGACAAAGTTATCGAAATCCACCGGCAGGAACGGGAACATCAGGTTGTAGCCGTCCACGGCTCCGGCATGAAACGCCTCGCTCAGGGTGTCGGCGACCTCCTGTGCGGTGCCGATAACCAGCCAGCTATCCGAACTTTGAAGCAACAATCTGCCCAGCTGCAGCACCGTCAGCTTAGGATCGTAGCCTTTGATTATCTGCAGCGCGGTTCTCAGCCCGTCAAAGCCCTGTTCGTCCGGCAAAGGCGGCAGCGGCGCGTCAGGATCGTATTCACCCATATCCATTCGCAGGTAGGTGCTCAGGAGATCCAACGCCATCTGATCGTTCATCAGCGTCTGGATAAGCTGCCGACGCTGCTCTTTTTCTTCCGGGGTATTCACCACCACCGGCAGCACGCCGCCGAGGATCTTAAAGTGTTCCGGGTCTCGCCCCAGTAAGCGCAGGCGCTGGTTCATATCCGCGCGGTAGGCCAGCCCTTTCTCGATGTTGCTCATAAACACAAAGTGAATATCTGCCTGAGCGGCAGCCAGCTGTTTGCCGGACTCAGAAGAACCAGCCTGCACCACAATCGGGTGCCCCTGCGGCGGGCGCGGCACGTTCAGCGGGCCGCGCACCTTAAAGAATTCCCCACGGTGATTCAGCGGATGCACAAGCTCGGGGTCCGTAAAATAGCCGCTTTGCTTATCGATAAGCACGGCTTCGTCTTCCCAGGAATCCCAAAGCTTGCGCACCACGTCGATAAACTCTGCGGCACGCTCATAGCGCCTGCCATGTTCCGGCAAGGTGTCCAGCCCGTAGTTAGCTGCTTCTTCCGGCAGCCAGGACGTAACAACGTTCCAGCTCGCTCGTCCCCCGCTCAAATGGTCAAGCGAGGCAAAGTAGCGCGCCAGGTTATAAGGCTCGGTGTAGGACGTTGAGGCCGTCGCCATCAGGCCAATATTTTCTGTCACCGCTGAAAGCGCGGCCAGCAGCGTGATCGGTTCGAGTCGAGGGTTAGCGTAATGCGGGAGTCCGCTCGGCACCGTGTCCCAGATGGCGACGTGGTCGGCGATAAAGATGTTATCCAGCACGGCGGCTTCGGCCCTGCGCGCCAGGTCAGCGTAGTGCTTAAGGGTAAAAATCTCTTTGCCCGGCGCATCTGGATGACGCCATGAGAAGCGATAGTCACCCTGTGGGTTGAAGAAGAACAGATTAAAAATGGCGGTAGCTTGCGGCATGTCGGCATACTCGTTATGAAATGGCCCTCCCTGGCCGGGGACTCTTTATTTAGCGGCCAGTTTCTCTTTCACCCACTGGTCGGCCACCTTCGCCGGATCTTTATGATCGACGTCGACCAGCTTGTTCAACTGGATCAAATCTTTGGTGGTCAACTTCGCAGAGATATTATTGAGAACCTCTTCGACCTTCGGTGAAACGGCGCCTTTATGCACCAGCGGCACCAGGTTCTGAGCCGGCTGTTCGTGTTTGTCATCCTCCAGCACCACCCACTTCTCTTTCAGCAGATCGCCCTGGGTAGACACCAGCGTCGCCACGTCGATTTTGCCGGAGTTAAGCGCCAGCCGGCTCAGCGGGCCACCGATATCCAGCGACTTAAAGGATTTGAATTTGATGCCGTACACGCGTTCCAGGCCCGGCAGGCCAAGGGCGCGGGTCGCCACTTCAGGCGGGCCGCCGACCACCAGCTCAGGGGCAACCTTCGCCAGGTCGGACAGCGTTTTCAGGTTATATTTTTTGGCCGTCTCTTCGCGCACGCCCCATGCGGTGATGGAGGCCGCCGAGGACGGTTTCAGCAGCGCTAAATCCGCGGGCAGCGCCTGCTGCAGTTCGGCAGAAACTTCCTGTTCGGTCGTCGCTTTACTGCCGCCGTGATAGTAGTTCAGTAGCGCGCCGAGGTACTCAGGCACCACGTCCAGTTCGCCGGTTTTGAGCGCCGGAATGATAATTTCGCGGTTGCCCAGGTTGAGGCGAGTTTTGACCTCAATGCCCTGCTGTTTCAGCGCGCTGGCATAAATATTGGCCAGGATCGTTTGTTCTGAGTAGTTTGCCCCGCCAATCGTGACGGTTTCGGCATGCGCCGCAAACCCTACGCTTGCCAGCCCTGCCGCCAGTAAAGTCAGCCGGAATCCCTTGCTTGCCGTCGTCAGCCAGTTTTTCATCATCATCACCCTTCTCTCTTTTATGTTGTGTTGTGCGCAGGGGTTAGCCCGCGGTTGGTATTGCAAAATTGAGCCAGCGTTTTGCCACCTGCGACATCAGCAGCTCGCAGCCCACCGCCAGCAGGGAAATCACCACCGAACCGGCAATCACCTGCGGGTAGTCACGCTGCCCCAGGCCGTCAATCAGGAAGCGCCCAAGGCCATCCAGCCCGGCATAGGCGGCTACCACCGCCGTGGCGATAAGCTGGAGCAGCGAGGTGCGGATACCGGCAAAAATCAGCGGCATCGCCAGCGGAATGCGGACTTTGAGCAGGCTTTGCAGCGGCGTCATGCCCATCGCCTTCGCGGCATCGCACAGCGTTTGATCGGCGTGGCTGATACCGACGTAGGTGTTGGTCAGCATCGGCGGAATGGCCAGCGCCACCAGGGCGATAAACACCGGCACGTCGTTAAAGCCGAGCAGCATGATGCACAGCAGGATTATCCCCAGCGAAGGGAACGCCTGGCCGATGTTGAACAAGTTGATGGCGAAAAACGCCCCACGTCGCCAGTAGCCCAGCAAAACGCCGAGCGGCTGGGCAATCAGCGCGCCAATCGCCAGGCTAATCAACACGTAGTAAAGGTGCTCGCCAAAGCGGTGCCAGATACCGAGATCGCCGCGCCAGTGGTCGGCCTGTAAAAACCAAAGCCAGGTTTGATGCACGATGTCCATTAGCGTGTCCACCCCGTCAGGCTGTAACCGAGGCGCGCAATCAGCAGGTCAAGCACCAGCGACAGCACAAGGCTCAGCGCCAGGCTGACCAGAATCGGCGTTAAAAAGTTTTGGTTAAACCCAAGGATCATTAATTGCCCCAGCCCGCCCTGGCCTATCAGCGCGGTCACGATAACCAGGCCCACCAGCGTCACGGAAGCGATGCGCAGCCCGGCAAACAGCGCGGGAAGGATCAGAAACAGCTCCACTTCGATAAATCTGCCAAAGCGCGTGTAGCCCAGCGCCCTGCCCGACTCCAGCACGTCAGCGGGCAGTTTTTGCATCCCCGCCAGCACGTTACGCAGCAGGATCAGCAGCGAATAAAGCGTCAGGCCGATAACCGCCGTGGTAACGGACAGCCCGGTCCACGGCAGCAGCAGAATAAACAGCGCCAGCGACGGAATGGTAAAAAGCACCCCACTCAGGGAAATCAGCGGGCCGGAGAGCGCGGGCCAGACGATGGACAGCAAAAGCATCGCGGCGGTCAGCAACGTACCCATCGCCAGCGATATCAGTACCATCTGCAAATGCTGCAGCATCAGCTCGCCTATCATCTCGAGGTTGTCGGTCACCCATTGCCAGTCAATCATTACGGTGCAGCTCCTGATGGCGGTTAAGCGCATCGCTGAGCAGGCCGCTATCAACGGCGCCGGCGTAATGCCCTTCCTCCGTTACGCGCACCAGCACGCCCTGCGGCACGTCCAACAAGGCGCTGTAAACGTGACGCAGCGACTCGCTCTCCCGGGCAATACGTATCGCTGTCTGCTGACCGTTTTCCTGCCAGTGCTGAGGGCGCCCGTCGGCATCCAGAACCAGCGCACGCTGGCTGACATCGGAAAGTTGTGGCTCGCCATGAGTTACAACCGGCACATCGCGGCGCGGTAGATCGCCCACGCGCATCATGCCGAGGCGTTTGAGATTAGGTTCAGGGCCAATGAAATCACGAACAAAGTCGCTGGCGGGCCAGGAAAGAATGTTGTCCGGGGTATCGAACTGCTCGAGGTGCCCGCCTTCACGGAAAATGGCAATGCGGTCGCCAAGGCGAATCGCCTCGTTGATATCGTGGGTCACCAGAATAATCGTTTTATGCAGCCGGGCCTGCAGCGCCAGCAGCTCGCCCTGCAGCCTGTCCCGCACGACCGGGTCAATGGCAGCAAAGGGTTCGTCCATCAGCAAAATAGGCGGATCGGCCGCAAGAGCGCGGGCGATAGAAACCCGGCTTTGCTGCCCGCCCGAAAGCTGATGCGGATAGCGCTTGAGCACCAGCGGGTTCAGCGACATCAGCGCCACCAGCTCGTCTATGCGGCGGGAAATGGCACGCTTGTCCCACCCAAGCAGGCGAGGCACGGTGGCGATGTTTTCCGCTACGGTGCGATGGGGAAACAGCGCCGGGCTTTGCATAACAAAGCCAATCTTGCGGCGAACCTGAATGATATCGGCGCGGGAAAGCGGCTGGCCCTGAATATAGACTTCGCCGCTGTCCGGGATGTCCAGGCGGTTAATCATCCGCAGCGTGGTGGTTTTCCCGCAGCCGCTGGGGCCAACAAAGGTGCAAAACTCCCCTTCGTTGATGGTCATATTCAGCGAGTTGATCGCATGCTGCACGTTGCCCGGATAGATCTTATTGATGTTTTCTAGTTGAATCATGATGCTTCTGCACTTCCTCATACCGCGCAATTTTTGCCCTTCAGGCTTATACGTTTCAGCACACGTCAGGGCAGTATTGCAGAGGGAAATGCGTTCACAAATTCAACATGATGCTAAGAATTGCCGGAAAATAACTATCAGCAATCATCGGGTTATTTCATATAAAAACAACAAATAAGGTAGCTATTTAAAATCATTTCTACGCGCTACTATCGGCGAGCATGCTCCAAAGCGATGATCAACAGGGAGAAGACGCCATGCCACAGATTTATGCTCGTCCTTTAGCCGTCGGCGATACGATCGCCGTGTTTTCCCCTTCCTCGGCGGCCACCGCGTTTGCCCCGCTGCGTTATCAAAGGGCGAAGGCTTTTATTGAGTCAAAAGGATTTTATCTGCAGGAAGGCAGCCTGACGGGCAAAAAGGATTTCTGGCGTTCTGGCTCCATTCGCGAGCGGGCGGATGAGTTTAATGCGCTGCTGCATGACCCTAACGTGCGCTGCATTATCTCGGCCATCGGCGGCTTAAACAGCAACTCGCTGCTGCCTTATATCGACTACGCACAGCTGATGAAAGATCCCAAAATTATCATCGGCTATTCGGACGTGACCGCGCTGCTGGCGGGCATCTATCAGAGAATTGGGCTGATTACTTTTTATGGCCCGGCGGTAGTCGCTTCTTTTGGTGAACTCCCTCCCCTTGTCGACAGCACGTTTGACTATTTCCTCAGTATTCTCAGCAGACAGCAGGCGCTTCCGTATGCGCTAAGCCCGCCCGCTGCATGGACCGACGAGATGCTCGACTGGGAAACGCAATCCCGGGCGAAGACCCTGCGGCCAGGTCGCTGGCGCTTTGAGGGCACGGGCAACGTGGAAGGCCGCGTCATTGGCGGCAACCTGAATACGCTTTACGGCATCTGGGGCAGCGAATACATGCCCGATATCAACCGGGGCGATATTCTGTTTATTGAGGACAGCCTGCACAACGCGGCTGAGCTGGAGCGAGAGTTTTCCCATCTTTTGCTGTGCGGCGTGTTCGACCGCATCGCCGCCATTGTGCTCGGCAGGCACGAGCTGTTTGACGACCAGGGCAGCGGAAAAACGCCGCTGCAGATCCTGAGGGAAGTGCTGAACGACCGCGAGATCCCAGTCGTGTCCGATTTCGACTGCTGCCACACGCACCCAATGCTGACGCTCCCGCTCGGCGTGCGGATGCGCATCGACTTTGACTTTCAGACCATCTCACTGACCAGCCAATGGCTGGAAGCCGATCAGTAATCGAAAGCCAGCATGCCCGAGCGCCAGACGCTGGTCGTGCGGATCAGCGCCTTATCGCGCAGGAAATTAATCAGCGTGGCGATCACTTTGTCATGGCGCAGTTCCGGGCGCGTGACGATAAACAGATGGCGGCGCAGAGGCTGGGGCAAATCCAGAATGCGCATATTCTCCGGCACCGGCAGCACCGAAAGCCACGGCATAATGGAGAACCCCAGGCCCTGATTTACCAGCCCGACAATGCCGCTGTCGCTGGCCAGCTTATGCACCACCTCGTTACGTAACCCCATCTCACGACAGCGTTCCACGGCGGGGCTTAACGTGTTGGCGTTCGGTTGAATAAACGGCAGGTTTTCCAATTGATGCCAGCTAAAAGGCTGCTGCAGACGGAAACTGCGGGGCAACATCAGCACGTAAGGGTCGCTGATGTACGGCACGCCGTGCAGCGAGTCCGGGTAGCCCTGAATGGTAATACCGATATCCGCCCGCCCGGACACCACCGCGTCGTTGAGGTGATGGTATTCCGTCGCGCTGTCATCAATATCCAGATGGATATCGGGCAAGGCCGTGGCGAGCGCCTCAAAATACGGCGGCAGCAGGTTCGCCGTCGCACTGCGGAAGCAGGCCACCCGCACACGCCCGGCAATCTGTGGCGCTTCCGCCGCCGTCTGCTCAATACCATCCAGCAGCTGCATGATTTTTTTAGCATCTTTGAGGATTTGCGAGCAGGCAGCAGTCGGAATACAGCCGCTGCGCGAGCGATGCAGCAGACGCACGTTCAGGTGCTGCTCCAGCTCGGCAATGGCATGGCTGATGCGCGACTGCGTACAGCCCATTGCTGCGGCTGCGGCGCTGAAACCATTGTTTTCAACTACGGCTATCAGCATTTCCAGCTGATTAAGCTTTATTCCGGCCATATTTTCAGTCAGTTATTGGAAAGGACAGGTTTCGACAAATCGAATTTCTTCATAGATAAGGAAAACATATCACTGTTTTCGGTTGCCGCCTACCGGCCTTCCTTCCCATCATAAAGCCAGTCAGTACGGCGCATAAAAGCAAGAACGCACCACCTGAACCAAGCACTTTTTAAGGAAAACCTGAGCATGCCCGGCATCATCCATTACGGCACCTTTGTCGTCTCTTTCATTCTGCTGTTAATCATTCCCGGCCCCGGCAATCTGATCCTGATCACCAGCGCCAGCAAAGGCGGGGCGCGCAGCGGTTATCTCTGCCTGATGGGAATATTGCTGGGTGACCAGGTGCTGCTGTGGTTGGCTATCGCGGGCGTGGCGGCGCTGCTGGAATCCTCACCGCATGTTTTTCAGGTCATCAAGTGGCTGGGCGCAGCTTACCTGCTGTGGATGGGCGCGCAGCTGCTGCTGAAGGCGAAATCCGGCGCTTCGCCGCCGCCGGTAACGGGCAAAAGAACGCCGTTTTTACAGGGCATGGTTATCACCCTGATGAACCCCAAACCCATTCTGTTCTACGTGATGTTCCTGCCGCTGTTCATCGACCCGGCTCGCAGCCTTGGGATCCCGACGTTCGCTATTCTGGCTGGCACGGCGGCTGCACTGACCTTTATCTACTGTTCGATAATGATCTTCCTGACGACTTCGCTTGCCGAGAAGGTCCGCACCCGTCCCGGCATGGTTTATCTGCTGGAAAAAGCCACCGGCCTGTTCCTGGCGCTGTTTGCTTTTAAGCTGGCGTTTTTTAGCTGAGATCGATAATTAAGCGAAAAAAGGGGCAACTCAATGCCCCGGATTAAGCTTACTCAAAACGCTGTAACGTTCTGGGTAACTGGCTAAACAGCTCATAGCCGTCATCGGTGATGAGCAGCATATCTTCCAGCATGATCGCCCCGACCCCGATGCCGTAGTAAGGCGTTTCCACGCTAAAGACCATGCCCGGTTCAAAGGTTTCGGTGGCCGCAGCACTCACGAATGGCGCTTCTTCCAGGCCTAAAAACAGCCCGTCGCCGTGCCCTAAATGACCCCGGTTATAGTGCGGTAAGCCATTGGCTTTGATTTTGCTCATCGTGTCGTTAAACACATGACTGAGCTTCACGCCAGGGCCAATCAGGCTCAGCATATGCTCATGGCCCTGCAAAATCGTTTGGTAGATCCTCTCCGCCATTGCCGTTGGCTGACCGAACACCACGGTACGCGCCAAATCCGCGCCGTAGCCAGCGACGTCCACGCCGCAGTCAAACTTGATTAAATCTCCCGATTTAACGGGTTCACGGCTCGGGATGAGTTTGGGGGCAAAGTCATCCCCTACCGAGATCAAATGGAAGCGCGAAAGGTTTGTTTCCGGGTGCTGCATAACGGCCGCTTTATAGGCGGCAGTGAGATCCCACGCCGAACAGCCCTCGCCAATCGCCTTAAAGGCTTCACCGATCCCATACTCGGTAATCTGCGCGCTTTTACGCAGGAAGGCTATCTCCCACGGGCTTTTGACCATTCGTAGCTCATTGAAGATTGCCGTGGAATCCACCAGCCGTAAATTCGGAAGCACCTTATCCAGCGTCTGCTTGCCGCCATTGCTCATCGCATTCAGCTCGATAGCGATGTTTTTATCCAGCACGCCGGCGTCCGCTAAAGTGGATTTGAGCAGCGTGAAAACAGCTTCAACCGGTGGGCCAATCGGCCGTTCTTTAATCACCCGCTGCGGGTTGAAAGGCTCATCGACATCGACCCAAACCGGGAAGGTCTTCAGCTCATAGTTCGCCAGCTCAAACTGCAGGCCTGCCGCCTCAAACTCGTTCATCACAACCAAAGATGGCAGCTTTTCATCCCGGAAAATGACCGCCAGCGCCGCGCCGGTATGGCGGAAGGTGTACATAAAGAAACTGGCAAACCCGGTGACATGGCAAAAGTTGTCCGGGGTGGTCACCACCAAAGCCTCAATATTGTTCCGGGCCATGATTGCTCTGGCTTTGGCCGTGACCGCCTGGAGATGATCTGCTTTATTCATGGTGCTCTTTACCTCAGTCTTGTTTAACTTTTGCCGTAGTCGGATCGCCAGATGTTTTAGCAGATCAATCGGGATTTATATAGCGGCTTACGGCGTGAGGCTTTGCTAACGAAGGCAGGAAGTCGATTTTTAGCCAAAGATATTTTGATGATATTTTCGCCATACTGTATATGTGCTACCGTATGTGTTAATTGCACATAGAAATGCGCAGATATTGAGGAGGAGCCATGCCCGCATCAGCAAGTATACGAGTGAAAAAAACGGTCACTGTCACACTAGAGCCAGAGCTGATTCAGGAAGCCAGGGCGGCAGGAATCAACTTGTCACAAACGTTGCGTAATGCTCTAAAGGCCGAAATCAAGGAGATTGAAGCCGCTCGCTGGAAGAAAGAAAACGAAGCCGCAATCGACTATCTGAACCAGCTCACGGAAGAAAACGGGCTTTTATCCGACACCTACAGGACGTTCTGATCATGCAATTCACCGTCTACAAAAATACGGGCAAGCCCACGGCTTACCCGTATTTATTGAATGTTCAGAGCAACATCATTGGGCGCAGAAACACCCGAGTCGTCATTCCTTTATTTCCAGCTGAAAACTATAAAGGGCCACGCACGGACAAACTCACCCCATCCATTAACCTGGCCGGTGAGGATTTTATTGTGATGACTCATGAACTCGCGAGCATCCCTGAACGGGTCCTCGGCGCAGAACACTGCAGCGCGGCTGAACATGAAAATACAATAAAAGCGGCGCTTAACTTCCTTTTCTATGGCATCGAGTAGCGTTCAGGCTTTATGGCAGGCCAGCTCTTTCAGTGGAAACCGACCTGTTTTTACGATCAATCGCTGTGGGAGTGGATATCCCCCTCTTCCACAGCGCCAGTATTCAAGACCGGATAGCGCGAAGGCCAAATCTCTACCTCCGTATTGAATGTTTCAACACGAATAAGCATCGCCTTTGTTAGCTGCATACTCCACGGACTATGAGTCACATGCGTTAGTTTTTTGCGGTACGAAGATGATTAAGGGGAAATGATTACGGAGAGAGTTTTGTAGTGCACGGAGCAAAAGAAAATCGCCAGAAAATCCTTCGATTTTACTGGCGATTTTTGGTGTTAATTGTTTTTAGTCAGTGCTAAAAACTTATTCCCATTCGATCGTCGCCGGCGGTTTACCGGAGATATCGTAAACCACGCGGGAGATGCCGTTCACTTCGTTGATGATGCGGTTGGACACGCGGCCGAGGAAGTCGTACGGCAGGTGCGCCCAGTGCGCGGTCATGAAGTCGATGGTTTCTACCGCACGCAGGGAAACAACCCAGTCGTACTTGCGGCCGTCGCCCATTACGCCCACGGAACGGACCGGCAGGAACACGGTGAACGCCTGGCTCACTTTGTTGTACAGGTCGGCTTTGTGCAGCTCTTCGATGAAGATAGCGTCGGCGCGGCGCAGCAGGTCGCAGTACTCTTTCTTCACTTCGCCCAGCACGCGAACGCCAAGGCCCGGGCCCGGGAACGGGTGGCGGTAAAGCATGTCGTACGGCAGGCCCAGCTCGAGGCCGATTTTGCGGACTTCGTCTTTGAACAGCTCACGCAGCGGCTCAACCAGGCCCATCTTCATCTCTTTCGGCAGGCCGCCCACGTTGTGGTGAGATTTGATGACGTGCGCTTTGCCGGTCGCGGAGGCCGCAGACTCGATAACGTCAGGGTAGATGGTGCCCTGCGCCAGCCATTTAACGTCTTCCAGCTTCAGCGCTTCTTCGTCGAACACTTCCACGAACACGCGACCGATGATCTTACGCTTGGCTTCCGGATCGTTCTCGCCCGCCAGCGCGGTCAGGAAGCGCTCTTCGCCCTCAACGTGAACGATGTTCAGGCCGAAGTGGTCGCCGAACATGTCCATTACCTGAGCGGCTTCGTTCAGGCGCAGCAGGCCGTTATCCACAAATACGCAGGTCAGGTTTTTGCCGATGGCGCGGTGCAGCAGCATCGCGGTCACGGAGGAGTCAACGCCGCCGGACAGGCCGAGGATAACTTTGTCGTTACCGACCTGCTCGCGAATGCGGACGATCGCATCTTCGATGATTTTTGCCGGGGTCCACAGCGCTTCGCAGCCGCAGATTTCCAGTACAAAACGCTCCAGCAGACGCTGGCCCTGACGGGTGTGGGTCACTTCCGGGTGGAACTGCACGCCGTAGAAGCGTTTTTCTTCGTTGGCCATAATGGCAAACGGACAGGTTTCGGTGCTGGCAACGGTCACGAAGTCGGACGGGATGGCGGTGACTTTGTCGCCGTGGCTCATCCAGACGTCCAGCAGCGGTTGACCTGCTGCGCTCAGGGAGTCTTCGATGCCGCGAACCAGCGCGCTGTCGGTTTTCACTTCAACCTGCGCGTAGCCAAACTCACGCTCGGTAGAGCTTTCAACGTGGCCGCCCAGCTGCATGGCCATGGTCTGCATGCCGTAGCAAACGCCGAACACCGGTACGCCGGCGGTGAACACATACTCTGGCGCACGCGGGCTGTTTTCTTCGGTGGTGCTTTCCGGGCCACCGGAGAGAATGATGCCGCTTGGGTTGAACTCACGAATTTGAGCTTCGGTAACATCCCATGCCCACAGTTCGCAGTAAACGCCCAGCTCACGGACGCGGCGCGCCACCAGCTGAGTGTACTGAGAACCGAAGTCGAGGATCAGGATGCGATGTTTATGAATGTTTTCCGTCATTGACGTTAATTCCGAGGCAAGTGAAACGAGAATATAAAGAGCCCGGCGCGTGGCCGGGCTAGTGAAATCAGGAGCCCATGCGGTAGTTCGGAGACTCTTTAGTGATGGTCACGTCGTGAACGTGACTTTCCTGAATACCCGCACCGCTGATGCGTACGAATTCCGCTTTGGTACGCAGCGCGTCGATAGTACCACAGCCGGTCAGGCCCATACAGGAACGCAGGCCGCCCATCTGCTGGTGAACGATCTCTTTCAGGCGGCCTTTATACGCTACGCGACCTTCGATACCTTCCGGCACCAGTTTGTCTGCTGCGTTATCGGTCTGGAAGTAACGGTCGGAAGAGCCTTTGGACATCGCGCCCAGAGAACCCATGCCGCGGTAGGATTTGAAAGCACGGCCCTGGTAGAGTTCGATTTCGCCCGGAGACTCTTCGGTACCTGCCAGCATGCCGCCAACCATTACCGCAGCTGCGCCAGCGGCGATGGCTTTAGCGATGTCGCCGGAGAAGCGGATCCCGCCGTCGGCGATGACCGGAATGCCGGTACCTTCCAGCGCTTCAACCGCGTCGGCCACAGCAGTAATCTGCGGAACGCCAACGCCGGTTACGATACGAGTGGTACAGATGGAGCCAGGACCGATGCCGACCTTAACCGCGCTGCAACCAGCGTCCGCCAGAGCACGTGCGCCAGCGGCGGTTGCTACGTTACCGCCGATGATTTGCAGGTCAGGATATTTAGCACGGGTTTCACGAATACGTTGCAGAACGCCTTCGGAGTGGCCGTGAGAGGAGTCAATCAGCAGAATATCAACGCCAGCGGCGACCAGAGCGTCAACACGCTCTTCGTTGCCTGCGCCTGCGCCAACCGCAGCCCCAACACGCAGACGGCCCTGCTCGTCTTTACAGGCGTTAGGTTTACGCTCTGCTTTCTGGAAGTCTTTAACGGTGATCATGCCCAGCAGGTGGAACCCGCCGTCAACAACCAGCGCTTTCTCAACGCGTTTTTCGTGCATTTTAGACAGCACGACGTCGCGCGCTTCGCCTTCTTTCACGGTAACCAGACGCTCTTTCGGAGTCATGTACACGCTAACAGGCTGGCTCAGGTCGGTCACGAAGCGCACGTCACGGCCGGTGATGATGCCGACCAGTTCGTTTTCTTCGGTCACTACCGGGTAACCGGCAAAGCCGTTACGCTCGGTTAATTCTTTCACTTCACGCAGGGTGGTCGTTGGCAGCACGGTTTGCGGGTCAGTTACGACGCCACTTTCGTGTTTCTTAACGCGTTTTACTTCTTCTGCCTGGCGTTCAATCGACATATTTTTGTGGATGAAACCAAGACCGCCTTCCTGCGCCAGGGCGATAGCCAGACGCGCTTCCGTCACGGTATCCATCGCTGCGGACAGCATAGGGATATTCAGACGAATAGTTTTGGTCAGTTGGGTGCCGAGATCGGCCGTGTTCGGCAGAACAGTAGAGTGAGCTGGAACGAGGAGAACGTCGTCAAACGTCAGTGCTTCTTTAGCGATACGTAGCATGGCAATATCTCAACCTGGGGGTGAATGAGAACAGATAAAATATTGCCGCGGCATTATACAGAGCGTAAGCGATTGCATCCACACTTTTTTCGCAAAACTCCTTGCTAATAGCGCACCGGGCTGTAGTATCGACCTATTAACCTGCTGATTTAGAATTTGATCCAGCTCACATGTCGACACTGAATCCCCCTTCAATTTTTACCATTTCTCGCCTGAATCAGACGGTGCGTTTGCTGCTGGAGCAGGAAATGGGGCAGGTCTGGATCAGCGGTGAAATCTCCAACTTCAGCCAGCCCTCTTCGGGCCACTGGTACTTCACGCTAAAAGACGATACCGCCCAGGTTCGCTGCGCGATGTTCCGTAACAGCAATCGCCGCGTGACCTTCCGCCCGCAGCACGGGCAGCAGGTGTTAGTGCGCGCTAACATCACCCTTTACGAACCACGCGGCGACTATCAGATTATTGTCGAAAGCATGCAGCCCGCCGGTGAAGGGCTGTTGCAGCAGCAGTACGAGCAGCTCAAGCAGAAGCTGAGCGCTGAAGGTCTTTTCGACCAGTTGCACAAGCAGGCCCTGCCCGCTCCGGCTCGCCAGGTCGGCGTTATTACCTCTAAAACCGGCGCGGCCCTGCACGACGTTCTGCACGTATTACAGCGCCGCGATCCGTCCCTGCCGGTCATCATTTACCCGACTGCCGTTCAGGGCGCAGACGCCCCGCTGCAAATCGTGCGAGCTATTGAACTTGCTAACCTGCGCAACGAGTGTGACGTGCTGATTGTCGGACGCGGCGGCGGCTCGCTGGAAGATTTGTGGAGCTTTAACGATGAGCGAGTTGCGCGGGCAATTTTCGCAAGCAAGATCCCGGTCGTTAGCGCCGTAGGGCATGAAACTGACGTCACGATCGCCGATTTTGTCGCTGATTTACGGGCGCCAACGCCTTCTGCCGCGGCGGAAATCGTCAGCCGCAATCAGCTCGAATTATTGCGCCAAATCCAGTCTCAACAGCAGCGTATGGAAATGGCGATGGACTATTACCTCGCCCAGCGCTCGCGGCGGTTTACCCAGCTGCACCATCGCCTGCAGCAGCAGCATCCTCAGCTACGTTTAGCTCGCCAGCAAACCACGCTTGAACGCCTGCGCCAGCGCCTGAACGTGGCCATCGACGGCAAAATGCGCCGGGCAACCCAGCAGCAGCTACGCCTTAGCCAGCGCCTTAACCAGCAGCAGCCTCAGCCACGCATTCACCGCGCCCAGTCTCGCTTACAGCAGCTTGAATACCGCCTGTCGCAGTTAGTGAGCGCTCAGCTCAGCCAGACAAAACAGCGCTTCGGCACCGCGCTCGCCCAACTGGAAGCCGTCAGCCCGCTGGCGACGCTCGCGCGCGGCTACAGCGTGACGACCGCCGAAGACGGCAAAGTGCTGAAGAAAACCAAACAGGTGAAGTCCGGGGACACGCTGACCACGCGCCTGGATGACGGCTGGGTTGAAAGTCAGGTGACGGGCATTAAACCGGTGAAAGCGCCGCGTAAGCGCAAGCCAGCGGCGAAAGGCGAATAAACAGTTCAGAGCGCGGTGGAAATAAATTCCACGCGCTTTTTAGAAATCAGCCCGTGGCCGTTCTGGCAGAAATAATCCACCGCCCCACACGCCTTCAGCACCTGCAACGGTTTATGGCAGTCCGGGCAAAGCGCCTCCAGACGGAAATCTTTGCCGCAGGCATCACAGTGCGCGCCGCCGTCCGTTTGTCTCAGTTCGTTTCTACACTCGGGGCAATTAAGCATCATCCTTCCCTCCCGCTAAGTCATTAATTGGCCCCATTATATACCCATAACGTTCAGATGGATTCACTTCGCTATTGTGCAAAAGGCTGGCAAGTTTAGCGCATTAATGCACCGTTTTTGCCCAACCTGTTCCCTCGCTGATTAACGCTTGTATCCAGACTGGTATCCCAGACGGCGCTGCGGCTGAACCTTCAATTTTTTGAAGTCATTGGCATGATAATTGAATCACTCCCTTTACGTGGTCAATCGGGGAGGATTTTCATGTTTGATGAGCTGTTAGATAAAGATGCCACTGCGCTTGCCGCACTGATTCGCTGTGGCGAGGTTTCAGCCCGGGAAGTTACTCAGGCAGCCATCGATCGCCAGCAGGCGCGTGAGCCCTTAATTCAGGCGTTTTGTACCCCAACGCCGGAACTCGCTCTGGCTCAGGCGAAAGCCGTCGATGCCAGGCGTGCCAGCGGGCAAACATTAGGTGCGCTGGCGGGCGTTCCCCTGGCGGTGAAAGACCTGATTTGTACCGCCGGGGTGAAAACCACCTCCGGCTCTGCCGCCTACCAGGACTTTGTGCCGGAAGAGGACGATATCGCCGTGGAGCGCCTGCTGGCTGCGGATGCCATCCTGCTGGGTAAAACCACCGCCCCCGAATTTGGCTACAGCGGCGTGGGGCACAATCCTCTGTTTCCTTCCCCGCGTAACCCCTGGGATCTGAGCAAAACGCCCGGCGGCTCCAGCGCAGGCTCAGGTGCAGCGCTCGCTGCCCGGATGTGCCCGATTGCGCTAGGCAGTGACGGCGGAGGCTCGGTGCGCATTCCGGCCGCTCACTGCGGCGTCTATGGCCTGAAAGCTTCTATGGGGCGTGTGCCACTTTGGCCCGGCTGCCGCGACGAACGTTATCCGGGCGTTTCCAGCTGGGAGTCTTTGGAGCACATTGGGCCGATGACCCGCACCGTGCGGGATGCTGCGTTGATGATGTCACTGCTGGCCGGCCCGGATATGCGCGACCGCCACTCTATTCCCAGCTCTGACGTTGACTGGCTGACCTCGTTAGATAAGCCCTTGAGCGGCCTGAGGATCGCCTTTAGCGCCGATTTTGGTTACGTCGCCGTGGACAGCGAAGTTCGCCGGATAACGACGGAAGCTGCGCGTCGTTTCGCGCGTGAGCTGGGCGCGGAGCTGGAAGAAGTTGACCCCGGCATCGCCGATGAAGTCTCGACGTTTGCCGCTCTGGTTGCCTTTGAAAGCGATCTGACCGGCATGCGAAAAATGCAGGCCGAACTGGGGCCGCGAATGTCGCCGCACCTGAGCGCCATGCTGCATCACACGTGGCGGGCCGAAACATTCACCGACGCGAATACCCGGCGTAAAAAAATCTGCAATCAGCTTTGGCGTTTTATGCAGCGCTATGACCTGCTGCTTTCCCCAACGCTCGCCGTGCCGCCGTTTCCGCTCAACATGCAGGGCCCGGAGGTCATCGACGGGCGCATGGTGAGAAGCGACCACTGGCTGTCGTTCTGCTTCCCGTTCAACTTTACCGGCCAGCCGGCTGCTTCGGTGCCCGCAGGCTTTACCGCAGACGGCCTGCCCGTCGGGCTGCAAATCGTGGGTCGTCACCTGGACGATGGCCTGGTGCTCGCGGCAAGCGCCGCTTTCGAGCGCATTCAACCATGGAATCACATCAGCCCTGCTTCACTCGGAGTTGTCCATGAATAAGAAATCGTCCCCTGCCCTGGAGCAGGAATTTGAGCACGAGCCCGTGCCGCTTAGCCATCGCCATTCTACAGGCTCCGTCTCGGCGGTGTGGTTTGGTTTCCCTATGATCCTCACCAATGCGCTGTTTGGGGGCATCATCACCTGGTCTCTCGGCTTCTGGCCGGCCATTATTGCCATTCTTCTGGGCAACCTGGTACTGTTTGCCTACGTGGGCTCCCTCAGCTGGTTTGCCGGGCAGACGGGCATGAACTTCGCCTTACAGGCAAAACGAACCTTCGGCACCAAAGGCTACATTTTGGTTTCTGGTTTTCTTTCCACGGTGGTGATTGGCTGGTATGCCTTCCAGACCGGCCTTACCGGCACGGTGATTAATCAGACCTTCGGCTGGAACGCGCTGGCGGTGACGGCGTTCGCCATCGTGCTCTACACCGGCGTCACGTTCCTGGGCGTTCGCGCGCTGTCGATTCTGGGCATGGTTGCTGCCCCGCTGTTTGTGGTGCTTGGCCTGGTGGCGCTGTGGCTGATTAGCCAGCAGCATGATTTCAGCGCTGTCGTTCAGTGGCACGGCAGCCCCGCCGCTGTGGGCACCATGAGTATGGGCACTGCCGTTACCATGGTGGTGGCGGGCTTTGCTGATTCAGGTACCATGACCGCCGACTTCACCCGGTGGTCAAAAAACGGTAAATCCGCCGTGATTGCCGCCTTCTCGGCATTCCCCGTCGCCAACGTCATTTCTTATCTTTTTGGCGTGGTTATCGTGGCGGTGGGCGCGGCCGTCGACCCGGCGACCAACGGCGGGAACTTCCTGCCGATCCTGATGGGGCACGGCGCTTTGCTGTCGGCCATCGCCTGCCTGTTCGTTTTTATCAACCTTGGCTCCGTCTGTACGCACTGCCTCTACAACGGTGCCGTGGGCTACAGCCATCTGTTCCACAGCAAAATGCGGCTCTGGACGCTTATTCTGGGCGTTGCGGGCGGCGCGCTGGCGTTAGCGGGCGTGTGGTCTTACTTCCTTGAATGGCTGAGCCTGCTCGGCATTGTCGTGCCGCCGTTTGGCGCCGTGATGATCGTCGATTTGATTTTTATGGCCAAAATTAGCGAAACCCGTAAAACAAGCCGCATGCGTGGCAGCGCCTTTGCGGCCTGGGCTATCGGCAGCCTTTGCGCAGTGGTCGCTCACCTGCTGTTCCCGCAGTTTGGCGAAGCGGTCATTGGCCTGGTCACCGCAGCAATCAGCTACACCCTGATAATGAAAATTAAAAATGAAGCCCCGGCGAGCATCATGGAGGGAAAAAATGCCTGATTACACCGTTAACTCAACGCCGTACGCCTGGCCCTTTGACGGCCACTACAGCGCCCACGACACCGCGCTGATCGTCATCGATATGCAGACCGATTTTTGCGGCAAAGGTGGTTACGTCGACAGTATGGGCTATGACATTGCGCTGACGCGGGCACCGATAAAACCGCTCCAGCAGGTACTGGCCCGCCTGCGCGAGCTGGGCTTTCCGATTATTCATACCCGCGAGGGACATCGCCCTGATTTAAGCGATTTGCCGGCGAATAAGCGCTGGCGTTCAAAACGTATGAACGCAGAAATCGGCGCGGCGGGCCCTTGTGGCCGCATTCTGGTACGCGGGGAGCCTGGCTGGGAAATCATTCCGGAACTGGCCCCGCTCGAAGGGGAAGTGATTATTGATAAGCCTGGAAAAGGGTCGTTTTACGCCACCGATCTGGAACTGATTCTACGCAACCGGGGGATCCGCAACCTGATACTGAGCGGCATTACGACGGATGTTTGCGTGCATACCACGCTGCGTGAAGCCAACGACAGAGGCTTTGAATGCCTGGTACTGACCGATTGCTGTGCGGCCACGGAACGGAAACACCACGAAGCGGCATTAAGCATGATTCATATGCAGGGCGGGATTTTTGGTGCAGTGGCGAGTTCAGAGGTTTTACTGGAAGGGCTTGCCAGCAAAACATCCGCGCTGGCAGTTTAACCTTTAAACCGATGAGCTCCCCTTCTGCCGGGGAGCTCATCGGCTATCAATCAGGGCTTACTTGCCCTTTTTGATATGTTTAATCAGACGCTTACGCTTACGCATCTGGTTTGGCGTCAGGGTGTTGCGTTTCCCGGCGAACGGGTTCTCCCCTTCTTTGAACTGAATACGGATTGGCGTACCCATGACGTCCAGCGATTTGCGGAAGTAGTTCATCAGATAGCGCTTGTAGGAGTCCGGCAGGTCTTTTACCTGGTTGCCGTGGATCACCACGATTGGCGGGTTATAGCCACCGGCGTGAGCATATTTCAGCTTAACGCGACGACCGCGAACCAATGGCGGCTGATGGTCTTCTGCCGCCATGTTCATGATGCGGGTCAGCAGCGCGGTGCTTACGCGGCGCGTGGAGCTGTCATAGGCTTCACGAACGGATTCGAACAGGTTACCTACGCCGCTGCCGTGCAGGGCAGAGATGAAGTGCACGCGGGCGAAGTCGATAAAGCCCAGACGGTAGTCCAGCGTCTCTTTCACCTGCTCGCGAACTTCATTGCTCAGGCCATCCCATTTGTTGACCACGATAACCAGTGAGCGCCCACTATTCAGGATGAAGCCCAGCAGCGAGAGATCCTGATCGGAAATACCTTCGCGGGCATCAATAACCAGCAGCACCACGTTCGCGTCTTCAATTGCCTGCAGGGTTTTGATTACCGAGAATTTTTCTACCGTATCGGTAATTTTCCCGCGCTTACGTACGCCCGCGGTATCAATCAGCACGAATTCACGCTCATCACGCTCCATCGGGATGTAGATACTGTCGCGAGTGGTACCCGGCATGTCGTAAACGACCACGCGTTCTTCGCCGAGAATACGGTTAGTTAGCGTGGACTTACCTACGTTAGGGCGACCAACGATAGCGAGCTTAATCGGCAGATCCTGGGGGTTGAAGGCTTCTTCTTCCTCTTCTTCCTCAAGCTCTTCGTCATCGGAAACAATGCCGTTTTTAGCGTTAAACGCGGCCCAATAGGCTTCGTCTTCGTCGATTTCTTCCGGCTGTTCACGCGGGTCAACGTCGTCCATCCACGGCACCAGAACGTGCTCCAGCAGGCTGGTTACGCCGCGACCATGGGAGGCAGCAATCGGGTGGATTTCGCCGAGGCCCAGGGAATAGAAGTCGATAACCGCCTGGTCCGGGTCAAGACCGTCGGTCTTGTTCGCTACCAGGAAAGTAGGCTTCTGACGAGAGCGCAGGTGCTTAGCGATGGCTTCATCGGCAGGCATCAGGCCCGCGCGCGCATCCACCATGAACAGCACAACATCTGCCTCTTCAATCGCCAGTAGCGACTGCTCGGCCATACGCGTTTCCACACCGTCTTCGGTGCCGTCGATACCGCCGGTATCAATGCAGATAAACTCACGGCCTTCGACTTCCGCACGACCGTACTTGCGATCGCGAGTCAGCCCCGGAAAATCCGCAACCAGCGCATCGCGGGTACGCGTTAAGCGGTTAAACAGGGTCGATTTACCGACGTTAGGGCGCCCAACAAGCGCGACCACAGGTACCATTATAAAAGCCTCATTACTCAAAATTTATTAGCAAAACGGCGTCAATTTTCGGCCGTTTTAAAAAAACCAAAACGGCTCCCGGACTAAGGGAACCGTTTCAAACGTGACGATTATCCGACAAGTTTAGCGTTTGATGGCGTACAGCGTGCCGTCTTTTGCCTGGATAAGCAGTTTGTCGCTGGCAACAACCGGCGTCGTCTGGAAGCCGGAGCTGTCCACTTTCTGCTGGGCAACAAAGCGCCCGTCATCATTGTTGATCCAGTGCATGTAGCCTTCGCTGTCGCCGACCACCAGATAGCCATTGTACAGCACTGGCGCGGTCAGGTTGCGGTGCAGCAGATCGCTTTGCGTCCACAGGGTCACGCCGCCGTCCACGTTCAGGGCAACAACGCGGTCGTTCTGATCCACCAGATAAATGCGGTTACCGTCAACGATGAAGTCGTTCACCGAGCCCATCTCACGTTTCCACATGATCTGGCCGGAACGCAGATCCAGCGCGGTCAGGTTGCCGTTATAAGCCAGAGCATAAACCACACCTTTAACAATAACCGGAGTAGTATCAACGTCGCTCAGGCGGTCGATTTCCGTCGCACCGGTTGCCTGGGAGATACGCTGCTGCCAGATAATCTGGCCCTGCTGCATCAGCACGGCGCTAACGCGGCCGTTATCACCGCCGACGATAGCTGCGCCAAAGGCGGTTGCCGGAGCCGATTCACCGCGCAGAGACAGCGAAGGCATATCGAGGTTAACGCTCCATTTTACCGCGCCGTCAGCTTCGTTCAGCGCCTGCAGCATACCGTTGCTGGTATGAATCAGCACAACGCCATCGCTCACAACCGGGCGAGAAAGCGCTTCACCCGCCACTTTCGCCTGCCAGGCAATGCTACCGTCCGAGGTATTCAGCGCGAAGACTTTCGCTTTTTCGCTGCCCACATAAACGTGCCCACCGTCAACGGTCAGACCGCCGGACAGCAGAGCAGGAATATTGCTGGAGAAGAAGCCGGTTTTCTCAGAGAGATCGACTTTCCACTCTTCTTTACCGTCATCCGCATTCACGGCTTTTACGGTACCACGGCGGTCAGCGGCATAGATGGTGCTGCCTTCCCATGCCGGATGCAGGTTAGAGTAGAAATCACCGATTCCATTACCCACGGACGTGCTCCACGCTTTCTCCGGGGTGAACTGGTTTTCCACCGTTGGCAGCGGGGACATTTTAACCACATCTTCTTCGCCGCTGAACAGAGAGCAGCCGCTGAGCAGCGTCAAAGAGAGCAGCCCAGGCACAAATAGTTTACGCAATTGCATCGGGTCCCTCTTAGCTGGACAAATTATTGATTTTCATCTGCATCATTTCACGCAGGGCAGGAGAAGCATTGGTTTGAGAACCTTTGCTCCACGCATCACGTGCACCCTGCTTATCCCCTTTACTGAGCAACGCCTCACCGCGCAGGTCGGCAACCATCGCTACCCAGCCTTCGCCTTTCACGCTATCCAGGGTTTTCAGCGCGGCATCAGCCTGCTTCTGCTGGATCTGAACGCGAGCCAGACGCAGGTTAATCAGCGCCTGCATGTTCGCGTCTTTGGTGCTGCTAAGGCCGTTTTGCAGCTGGGTGGCCGCCTTGCCTAAATCGTTTTTATCAACGAACTGCTGAGCCAGCTCTAACGCCGCCAGCGCACCGTAGGTGTTTTTGTTGTCAGCAGCGAATTTTTCTACCGCTTCCAGCGTTTGGGGCTGGTCTGCTTTCACCGCGCTGGTGACGTTCTGATAAGCCAGAGAAGCGTCACGCATGGAGTCGTCCTGATGGCCGTTCCAGTAACGCCAGCCCACCAGAGCGCCGATACCCAGCACAACCCCGACTACCAGCGCTTTGCCGTTTTCTGCAAAGAAGCGTTTTACCGCTTCCATCTGATCGTTTTCGTTCTCGTAAACTTCCACGCAGTCCTTCTCCTTAACGAATAATCACCGGGTGATTAACCCAGTAACGCCTGCAGATGGGCGGCAGCGTCGGCCTGTGCGACGTTTTGTTGCTCACCTGTGCGTAAATCCTTAACCACGACTTCGCCTTTAGCGACTTCATCTTCACCCAGCACCAGTGCAACGCGAGCGCCCCACTTGTCGGCACGAGCGAACTGCTTCTTGAAGTTACCGCCGCCGTAGTTAGTCATCAATTTCAGTGCCGGCACCTGGTCACGTAGCTTTTCAGCCAGCAACATTGCCGCGCCCTGCGTTCCCTGACCCGAGGAGATCAGGTACATATCGACAACGGATTCTGCTTTAAATTCAGGATTAATCGCCTGAACCAGTAAAACAAGGCGCTCAAGGCCCATGGCAAAACCAACCGCCGGCGCCGCGCGCCCGCCAAGCTGCTCAACCAGACCATCATAGCGGCCACCTGCACACACGGTGCCCTGAGAGCCCAGGCTGTTGGTAACCCACTCAAATACGGTGCGGTTGTAGTAGTCCAGGCCGCGAACCAGACGCTGGTTTACGGTGTAGGCAATGCCTGCCGCATCGAGGAACTGGCACAGACCAGCGAAGTGCTCACGAGACTCTTGATCAAGGTAATCACCCAGCTGAGGCGCATCGTTCAGCAGAGCCTGAACGTCCTGATTTTTGGAGTCCAGCACGCGCAGCGGGTTGCTGTACATGCGGCGTTGGCAGTCTTCGTCCAGCTTCTCTTTATGCTGCTCCAGGAAAGCAACCAGCGCATCACGATAGTTAGCGCGAGCTTCCAGAGAGCCGATAGAGTTCAGCTCCAGGCTCACGTGCTGGTCAATACCCAGCGCGCGCCACCAGCGAGCGGTCAGCATGATAAGCTCGGCGTCGATATCCGGGCCGTTCAGGCCAAAGACTTCAACACCCAGCTGGTTAAACTGGCGATAACGCCCTTTCTGAGGACGTTCGTGGCGGAACATCGGCCCGATGTACCACAAGCGCTGTTCCTGATTGTACAGAAGACCATGTTCGATACCGGCACGCACGCAGCCCGCGGTGCCTTCAGGACGCAGGGTCAGGCTGTCGCCGTTGCGATCCTCAAAGGTATACATCTCTTTTTCAACCACGTCGGTGACTTCACCGATAGCGCGTTTGAATAACGGGGTCTGCTCTACAATCGGCAAACGGATTTCGCTGTAACCGTAGCTCGCGAGCACCTGCTTAAGAATGCCTTCAATACGCTGCCAGATGGCGGTTTCGCCCGGCAGGTAATCGTTCATGCCGCGAATGGCTTGAATGTTTTTTGCCACGTTTTTTCTCTGCTTTATATACAAAAAATGAACCCGAAATCAGGCCATTCACTCAGGTAAACGGCCGTGCGGGTTCAATCATACACGGGAAGCCCTGTGCTTCCCATGCTTCGCATTATTTTTCCAGCTGTTGGATATCAATACGCTGCTTTTCATCCAGCATGCTGGCCTTGGCACGAATACGCGCTTCAAGCTGCGCAATCATGTCATCGTTGTCCATACGATCTCGCTGGCGAACGCCATCTTCGTAGAAACCACTTTTCTTATTCCCGCCGGTCACACCAAGCGTGGAAACCAGCGCTTCGCCCGGCCCGTTAACCACGCAGCCGATGATGGAAACGTCCATCGGGGTAATAATGTCTTCCAGACGCTGTTCGAGCGCGTTAACCGTCCCGATAACGTCAAACTCCTGACGAGAACAGGTTGGGCAGGCAATAAAGTTGATCCCACGGGAACGAATACGCAGCGACTTAAGGATGTCGAAGCCGACTTTGATCTCTTCAATCGGATCCGCAGCCAGAGAGATACGCAGCGTGTCGCCGATCCCTTCAGAAAGCAGCAGGCCCAAGCCGATCGCTGACTTTACTGCACCTGCACGCGCCCCACCCGCTTCGGTGATCCCGAGGTGTAGCGGCTGATCGATCTGTTTAGCCAACAGGCGATAAGACTCAACTGCCAGGAAGACATCAGAGGCTTTTACGCTGACTTTGAATTGATCAAAGTTGAGACGATCGAGATGATCTACATGGCGCATAGCGGATTCGAGCAGCGCCTGAGGCGTTGGCTCACCGTATTTTTCCTGCAGATCTTTTTCCAGGGAACCGGCATTAACGCCGATGCGGATAGGAATATTTTTATCGCGCGCGCAGTCAACCACGGTGCGAATACGCTCTTCGTTGCCGATGTTGCCGGGGTTAATACGCAGGCAGTCGACGCCGTATTCTGCAACTTTGAGCGCAATGCGGTAATCGAAGTGAATATCGGCCACCAGCGGAACGTTGACCTGCTGCTTAATCAGCTTAAAAGCCTCGGCAGCATCCATCGTTGGCACGGATACGCGAACGATATCGGCGCCTACGCGTTCTAATGCTTTGATTTGATTAACCGTGGCTTCCACATCGGTGGTACGCGTATTGGTCATCGACTGAACGGCGATAGGGGCACCATCGCCGATTGGCACATTACCGACGTAGATCCGCCTGGATTTGCGACGTTGGATGGGTGCGGCATTATGCATGGTAAATCTCCACAATTACGCGTCTGGACTGGCGCTGATTATTCAGCACCGACGGTCAGACGTGCAACCTGGTTAGTTCTGATAAAACGACTCAGGTCCACAGGTTTGCCCTGGTATTGAACCTGTACTGCCGACGGCGCGCCAATTTTCAGTTTATAAGGCGCTTTGCCCGCTAAATTCAGCTTCGCATCTTTGCGCTGCAGGCCGCTAAACAGCTTTTTACCGCTGGCGTCGGTGACTTCCAGCCAGCAGTCAGCGGTGAAGTTCAGCGCCAGACCTTGAGCGGCATCCGCCGCCTGATTCACACCAGCCTGATCGGTTGGCAGCTGCCCGGCAGTCACTGCTGGCGTAGTCTGTGCGTTATCAATTGGTGCCTGGCTTGGCGCAACCACGGCCGGCTGCTGAGTGACATCCGCAGCGGCAGTTTGCTGAGATGGCGCCGGAGCCACGCTATTTGCAGCAGGCGCAGGCTGTTCAACGGCCGCTGCGGAAGGCGAGGTCGCCGCCGCATCGGTAGAGGTATCACTGCCGGTATTCAGCGGCACAGACTGGCCGCCGCTGGTAGAAAGTTCAGTGGTTGACTGGTCGGCCATCGTAGACAGCTCTTCCTGCTGCGCCTTGTGGTTTTGCCACCACCATGCGCCCGTCAGGCCAATGACAACGAACAGAATCAGCCAGGTAAAACTCATCAGCCAGCCGTCGCGCTTTTTACGGCGCTTACCGAGTGAGAAGCTTTGCATAGGCTCAACTTTGGCCGCCTTAATCGGGGCCTGTTTCGCCATCATCGGCAACAGCTCTTCTTCAGGAATACGAACCAGTCGCGCATAAGAGCGGATATAGCCACGCAGGAACGTAGAGGCCAGCTCGGCAGGCGCCTTGTCGTCTTCTATATCCCTGACGGTGGAAACTTTCAGGCACAGGCGTTCAGCCACAGCCTGCTGGCTGAGACCCATCTGTTCACGCGCGTTACGTAAACGCTCACCTGTTGTTTGTGCTGCATTTGATTCGTTAGTGGCTTCAGTATTCATTAGCTACAACTGCTGGTACTGTTCAAATTAAAGAATTTGGCACGAGTCCTGTACCGCAACGTCTCCGCTACGTCAGATTGACTCGCACCGCGAAACAAATCTGATACCTGAAGGCAAACCCTCAGCAAAAATACCCGGTGTCAGCAGCGTAATTCACGCTGAGCTGGCGTTTTCCAGGGCTACCGGACCAGCCGGTGAGTTAACCATAGCTACCCTTCGGCAAGCTGTCCGTTAACTTTACGAAATGGGAACAACTAAACTGTTGTTGTGCGGCTACATACTGCCTTAAAGCCGCCCGAAACGCACCGTAATTATTATGCTGAATGATGTATTAGGCCACGTTATTGACTGCCCATACACTTTTGCCCGTTTTTTATACCGCGCAGAGCACCCTCGCCCAGCGCGGTAAATAGCCATCTATTATCAGACGGCCTTCACGGCAATAGGTTCACCCTGCATACGCTTACGCATAGTACGCTTGGTACGGTCGATAACTTCACCGGCCAGCTGGCCACATGCTGCATCGATATCGTCGCCGCGGGTCTTACGAACAATGGTAGTAAAACCATAGCTCATCAGTACTTTAGAGAAGCGATCGATACGGCTGTTAGAACTGCGGCCATAAGGTGCGCCCGGGAACGGGTTCCATGGAATCAGGTTGATTTTGCATGGCGTATCTTTCAGGCATTCGGCCAGCTGATGCGCGTGATCTGTACCATCGTTGACGTGATCCAGCAGCACATACTCCACCGTCACGCGGCCCTGGTTGGCGTTGGATTTCTCCAGGTAACGACGAACGGCCGCCAGGAAGGTTTCGATGTTGTATTTTTTGTTGATCGGCATGATTTCGTCACGAATATCATCGGTAGGCGCGTGCAGGGAGATAGCCAGCGCGACGTCAATCATATCCCCGAGCTTGTCCAGCGCTGGCACAACGCCAGAGGTGGAAAGCGTTACGCGACGTTTAGACAGGCCAAAGCCGAAGTCGTCCAGCATGATTTCCATTGCCGGAACCACGTTGTTCAGGTTCAGCAGCGGCTCGCCCATGCCCATCATTACCACGTTGGTGATAGGACGCACGCCGGTTTTCTTCTGCGCACCGATAATCTTCGCCGCACGCCAGACCTGACCAATAATTTCTGACACGCGCAGGTTACGGTTAAAGCCCTGCTGCGCGGTGGAACAGAATTTACACTCCAGCGCACAACCTACCTGTGAAGAGACGCACAGCGTAGCGCGGTCTTCTTCCGGGATGTATACCGTTTCAACCAGCTGATCGGCAATTTTGATTGCCCATTTGATGGTGCCATCGGCAGAACGTTGCTCTTCTGCAACTTCCGGGGCTCGAATCTCGGCAATCTCTTTTAGCTTGTTGCGCAGCACTTTGTTGATGTCCGTCATTTCGTCGAAGTCATCACTGCAATAGTGATACATCCACTTCATGACCTGGTCGGCGCGGAACGGCTTTTCACCCAGCTCGGCGAAAAACTCGCGCAGCTGCTGGCGGTTAAGATCGAGCAGGTTAATTTTTTCGGCTTTATTGGAAACAACAACAGGTGTCGCTTCAGGCGTGTTCATTTCAGACATAATGTTTTCCGGCCTCGTTGTTACACGTTATGGCCCCTGGAGGGTTAGAAAAAGAAACGCCCCGGTGAGCTGGCTCTTCCGGGGGCGTTGCATTGTACAAATTCTAGGGCATAGATGCCACGACTGAAAGCGAACAACGGAGATATTAAGTGTAAATTCGCTTACAGATTTGGAAATATCAACGGGTGCGTGGGCACACTTCGCCTTCGGCGAAGAAGTAAGCGATTTCACGGGCTGCGGATTCTACGGAGTCAGAACCGTGGGTGCCGTTTTCGGTGAAGCTGTCAGCGTAGTCTGCACGCAGAGTACCTGCCAGCGCGTTAGCCGGGTTAGTTGCGCCCATCAGGTCGCGGTGACGCTGTACTGCGTTTTCGCTTTCCAGAACGGAAACCACGATTGGGCCGGAGGTCATGAACTCAACCAGACCGTCGAAGAACGGCTTACCGTCGTGCTCAGCGTAGAAACCACGAGCCTGCTCAACGGTCAGATGCAGCATTTTTGCGCCAACGATTTTAAACCCTGCAGATTCAAAACGAGCATAAATGTTACCAATAACGTTTTTTGCCACCGCATTTGGTTTGATGATGGAAAAAGTACGTTCAATAGCCATGATTACCTCTGTAGATGTTCTGTGTGTCCGGGAAACCCGGTTATGAAATTGGCGCAGATTATAAAGAGCAAGTTTGCCGTTGCCTATGGATGGAGATAACATTTTTTTAAAATAAGATTAGTTTTGGCAACACAATCGATGCAGCAGGCGGTATTTCATCTTTTGCCGTTACTGTAGAATGAAATTCGCACTGGCTACCTGCCCGGATTCATCCATCACAAGCACCTGATATTCTCCTGGTTTATTAAGCATTAACGCCAGCCCATCGCCCTGACTCTCTTCGCTTTGTCCGTTAATAAACCACCAGCGCTGGCCTTGCCCCCCCTGGCTGGAAAGCCGTAGAGGAAGCTGCATTTGCCCCGGTAAACGTTTCAATATCGTGCCGTTTCGTACCCCCAGCAGTAATAATGGCGTTACGCTCTCTTTCTGCAGCGGAGGGCAGATTTCAGAAGGCGGCGGAAGACGCTCCGCCCTGCGTTCAGCCTGTGGCAGCCACGGCTCAAGAGGCAGCGGCCAGAGTGCGACAGTCTGCTGACGAGCCCCCGGGCAATCGGGTGCCACTCGCTTACCCTGCGCATCAACCCAAATAAGCTGACGCGTGCCCTGCGCGCCTTCCTGCCCCGGAGCCAGCAGCGTGGGCGGCTGAGCATCATCCAGAAGCCAGGTCGTCAGGCGTCGGCGGCAATTACTATCCCCCGGCGGCAATGCCTGCCCGCCGGGCCAGCAGATCTCTGCGGCACTGACCGAGGCCGGGCGAGGATCCGTCGGCAAATGAAGCTGCTGCACGCGTGAATTAGCCTGCAGCAGATTGTTTACCTGATTAAGCAGCGGTACGGCACTCCCTAAGCCAAACTGCCCCGCCACCGGCGTGCTATCAGGCCTGCCGGTCCAGATGCCAATCAGGTAACGCGAGTTGATGCCGATGGCCCAGGCATCACGATAGCCGTAGCTGGTCCCGGTTTTCCACGCCAGAGGGACGACGGGAGGTAAAGAAGCATCAGGCTGAGGCTGGGCTTCTCCGGCAAGAATTCGGCGGATAATCCAGGCCGAACCCGACGACATCAACGGACGCTCCCGCAGCGCATCATTCGCCAATACCCGCAGCTGAGCGGCTTTGCCATGACGGGCAAACGCGCTGTAGGCCGCAACTATCTGGTCCAGCCTCGCACCACCGCCGCCAAGTATAAGCGAGAGGTTGGGCTCGCTTCCCTGAGGGAAGCGAAGGTTGAGCCCCACATTACCCATCTGCCCGGCAAAACGCTTCGGCCCGTAGGCCTCGAGCACCTGAACAGCGGGCAGGTTCAGCGAACGCACCAGAGCATCGCTCATGCTCACCGGCCCGTGAAAACCCGTATCAAAGTTTCCCGGACGATAGTCGCCGAATCGACGCGGCACGTCCTGCAATAAAGAAGCCGGATGAATTAATCCTTCGTCCATCGCCATGCCGTAAACAAAGGGCTTCAGCACGGAGCCTGGCGATCGAACGGCGGTGACCATATCGACATGCCCGAATCGGCTGTCATCGTTGATATCCGCCGAGCCAACCCACGCGCGAACCTGCATCGTGGTGTGGTCAACCACCAGCATGGCCAGTGAAGATCGAGGCGGTAAACGTGATTTCCAGCCCAGGGCCAGCTCTTCCAGCTGACGCTGCAAAGAAGCATTCAGCGTGGTAGAGATCAGCGTATCTTTAGTGCGCGATGCCAGATACCGGGACAGCAGCGGGGCGAGCTGCGGCATCTGCCGGGGTGCCAGCCAGACAGGCTCCTGCAAAGACTCTGTAACCTGTTTCTGTGACCACACGCCCTGTTCCGCCATGCGACGGAGTACCTTATCCCGTGCTAGCTGCGCGCGTTCAGGCCAGCGGTCAGGCCGCAGGCGGCTTGGTGCCTGCGGAAGTACCGCCAGCAGCGCAGCTTCTGAATAACTTAGCTTTTCAGGGGCTTTCCCGAGATAGGCCCAGCTTGCCGCGCCGACGCCCTGTAGCGTGCCGCCGAAGGGAGCACGGTTGAGGTAGAGGGTCAGGATCTGCTTTTTGGAAAGATGCCATTCGAGCTGGAAGGCGCGCCAAACCTGGCGAACTTTACCGCCGAGAGTACGAGGATGAGGATCCAGCAGGCGCGCAACCTGCATCGTCAACGTGCTGCCCCCGGAGATCACTTCTCCATGACGCAGATCCTGCCAGGCCGCTCTCAAAATCGAGAAAGGATTTACGCCGGGATGATCCCAAAACCAGCGATCCTCATAGCCAATAAGCGCTTCAAGGTAACGAGGAGAAACCTGATTCAGCTCCACCGGATAACGCCAGATCCCTTCCGCATCCGCAAATCGCCATAGAGGAGTACCGTTTTCAGCGACCACTACGCGAGCCGGGTTGACCTCATGTAAAGGCAGAGGCCAGAGCTTATCCGCCAGCCAGATAAAAGAGGCAACCAGCAGCGGCACTATCAACCAGAGATAGCGCCGCCGCCAGCGTAGCCTTGATCCGTTAAGCACCGACGCTCTGCTTACGGCACAACGGTCAACGTGCCGGTACTGTTACCGGTTGCCCGCCACTGCGGGACGTACATTGATTCCACCTGCGGGACAGGCACGGTGTAGCTTCCCGGCGTAACGGCTCGAGCCAGATAGATAAGGGTTGCATGCTGGCCCTCGTTCAGCGGCAGCGCGGCCACAAAGCGGTCATCCCTGAACTCCATATGCTGTATGTCCTGCTGCTGCATTTGGTTCAACAACGTCTGTACTCCGCTCGCGCTGTCGCTCAGGCTGGCGCTGCTGTTCGCCAGATTCTGGTTTTCCAGCTCCAGCCCGGCAGGCAGTAAATCCACCACTAGCGCATCCGGCACGTTTTTGTCAGCCCAAACGTCCAGCCACACCATCACCAACTCCCCGCTTTTCAACGATGAAAGTGACCGTGTATTGCCTTTCGCATCAAGGAAGTGACGTTCAATATGCAGCACGTTGCTGTAGGCAGCCGGCGCCTGCTGCGGATACCCAGCGCTGTCCAGGCGTAAATAGAGGCTGGACATCCCGGTGTTGGTCACCTGCAGGCCAGAAAGCTGCTGTGTGGTCAGATTACGCGTTACCGCCTGGCTGGAAGCCAGCGGCTCCGCGCCCAACGATGTCTGCGCCTGCCAGTCACCTTTCACGTTTTGCAGACCGTGGCCGGCAATAAACAACGCGTTCGTTTCCTGAGTGGATAACCAGCGCTGGCTCCAGGCCATATCGGACAGCTCAAGCAGCAGCTGATTCTGGCTATCCGGCAACAGCTTGTTCTCTTCCAGCAGGCTCAGCATCATTGCTTTATCCCGCAGCTCGCTGCCGTAATCCGCCATCCAGACCTGTTTATCGCTGCGCTGAGTTTTCAGCCCCAGAGCAATCGCCTGCTGGCTACGCGGCTCATCGCCCATAAGCTTCAGGGCAATACCCAGCTGCACCAGCGGTAGTCCGGCACGAGCCTGTTCGTGACGCTGCCACAGTTCACGCAATGCCCCAAGCGGCGCTTTTTGTTGACGAGCCAGCACCAGCCCGGCATAGGCCTGAACCGCGAAGCGGCTGGCCGGAGCATCGTCGGTATAGCGCAAGGCGATCATGCCCGGATCCTGAAGATAGCGCAGCAGGCGCTGATTAGCCTTGCCGAGCGCGTCGCCATTAACGCTGTAGCCCTGCTCGCTGGCCCGAACCAGGAAGTCTGTAACATAGGCCGTCAGCCAGTATTCTTCCGGCCCTGATTTATCCCACAGCCCGAAGCCGCCATTGTCGCTTTGCATTTCCTGCAGGCGGGCAATGCCCACATCAATGGCAGCGCGACGCTGAGGATCGGTTATCCCTTTGATACCCAATGCGTTAAGTTCAGCTTCGTTAGTGTACAGCGACGGGAACAGGCCGCTGGTCGTCTGCTCCAGGCAGCCGTACGGATAGGCTTTTAGCTCGCGAATGTAGCGCGCCAGGTTCAGAGGCGGGCGCCCGCTCAGCAGCAGTTGACCTTCCAGCGTCGAAGCAGCAATCCCTGACAGATGCGCAGGTGGAAGCGTCCAGACTTCGCCCGGTTTAACCACCGCGCCACTGTTCACCGTCTGCGCAGGGAACGCAGGACGAACGCCGATTTTCCACTGTTTATCCGGTGTAGCCAGCGTCTCGCCCGGCAGTGAAAGTCCGTTAATCACGGCTTTGATTTCACCGTCACCAAAACCTTCCAGCGCGCGAACAGGGATGAACAGCGTGCCGCGAGCACCAGGGGCCAGTTTCACGTCCATCGTCGACGCTCCGTTTAGCGCTAACAGTCCCTGAGCGCTGAGCGCCACGCTAAGCTGCTGGGGTCTGTCCGTCAGGTTAGTGAGATCCAGCGCCAGGCGGCTGGTATCTCCACCGGCCATAAATCTCGGCGCGGCCAGCTCGCTCACCAGCGGCGCGGCAACCGTAACTTTTTCTTCGCTATTACCAAAGCGATCGTCGGTCCAGGCCTGCGCCATGACCCGCAGTTCACCGTTGAAATCACCAATGGGCAGCGTCACCGTTCCTTCACCGTTTTCATCTAGCGCTACGGGCTGAGCCTGTTGCGCGATGATGGTCACGTGGTTTACCGGCTTTTTACCACCACGGCTTAGCTCATCACCTTCATCTCCGTCACCGCCAAAGCGCAGCGCAGCCAGCCGCCCCTCGCCTTCAATCACCTGGCCGTAAATGTCGTAAATGTCAGCGCCATAGCGCTTGCGTCCAAAGAAGGCATCCCACGGATCCGGCGTTTTGTAATCGGTGATGTTAAGCACGCCGCTGTCCACGGCGGACAGCAGCACGTTGATCTGCTTCGGCACTTCGCCATTTTTCACGCTGGCCTTCACCTTAACCGTCAGGTTCTGGTTGGGGCGCATTTTGGCTGGATTTTGCAACGTAAGATCGAGGCGGCGACTCTCGTCTCCTAGCGGCAGGTGAAGGATCCCGACAGCGCGCTTAGGCGTGGCGGAACGAGCCTTGTCTCCGGGGCGAATAACCACGGTACTCAGGTAAAGATCGTGACGCTGCCAGCTTTTATCCACCGGGATAGCGAGATCCATGCCGCTTGCCGGAACGTCTATTTCTTTCCACCACAGCGGCCCATCGCTGGACTCCACCAGCGCATACCCTTTACCCGCTGCAGGTGCGGCGATATGTAGATTGATGGTATCGCCCGCTTTATAGGAAGGCTTGTCTATTTTTAGCGTCACCCGGTCCGGGCGTACCGCCCCGGTTCCGTCGCTGTTATCCTGCCAGCTATAGCCTGCCCAAAAACGCAGGCTGCTGACGAGATTACTTTGTGGGTCACGGACTTCCAGGCGGTAGGAGCCCCACTCTACGGGGAAGGCCACCTTGCCCGTTTCCCCTGCGGTAAGGGTTAGCTTCTGCTCGGCTTCCACCAGATCTTTTTGGTCATACTGAGACTGCCAGCCTTCGCTTTCTTCCCAGCTCCAGTAGTAATCCCTACGCTCGCGAATCAGGCGCACGTCAAGGTCACTTACCGCCAGCTTCTCTCCCTGTGCATCTGCATAGACAATGTCAAAGCCTGCGCTGCTGTCTTCATCAACGATCGGCTGCGTGCGGGTAGTGTCGGTCCGGTAGTCATAGACCTCTTTACTGGCAAACTGAGGGCGGATCCCCGGCAATGCCTGAGCGGGCCAGATGGCCTGCTCTACGCGGCGTGTAACCGGACGACCGCCGGACTCCAGCAGGCTGGCCTGCAAAATCAGGCGGAGTGGAGAATGCACGTCTCCCCACTGGCTTTCCGCGCTGACGGTCGTATGCCCTTTCTCATCAAGCGTTAGCTCAACGGCATCCAGGCTACGGGCAAGGTTTTGCTCATTAATATCGCCAAACTGGAACCCCGGAAGCCCGGCAACGGCCTCACGTAAAGGACGCAGGAAGAGCTGCCCCTGAAGGCTGTTACCCGCGGCTGGTGCCCCATAGAGATAGCGCCCGGCAACGTCAAAGTTGACGGTATCTTCAGGAGATATCGGCGCACTCTGCGCCGTGAGATTCAGCGCCATACGCTCCGGCATAAAGTCTTCAACTTTAAACGTCCAGCTGCGAGGCTGGTTATCCCCGGTGTTGACCCGCATTTGCCAGTTACCGGTTGCCGCGCTGTCGCTCAGAGGCCAGGTAAATTGATAAAGCCCGTTGGCCGACTGCCAGACTTCGGTGCGGGCAACCTGACCGTCCGGTTTCACTACCTCAAGCTTCACCGGCTGCGGCGGCAGCGGTTTGCCGTCTCCGTCTCTGAGCAGGGCATTAACGATGACCGACTCGCCCGGGCGATAGAGATCTCGTGGGCCAAACATAAAGAACTGTTTGCTGTAGCCCTGTTCACCGGCGATATCAAACTCGGCCAGGTCCAGCGCCGGGCGGCTGAGATCCAGCAGCGTGGTTTGCTCGCCATTGCGCGCCAGCAGTAACGTGCCTTTATTCAGCTTCTCAAGCGTGGTATGCCCGTCACCGTCGCTTTTACCTTGCCCAACCGTTTGCCCTTTTTCGTTCAGCAGCACAATTTCAACGCCCGACTGCGCGGCACCGTTTTCCAGACTCTGGGTAAAGACGTCCAGCCTGTCGTGATAGCGATGCACCGAAATGCCCACATCGCTCAGCGTGAAGAGCGTCGCGGCATTGCTGTAGGCGTAATGACCCGCCTGATTCATGATCGCCAGATAAACGCCGGGCTGCTGCAGGGGCTTGATATCGCCCAGCGGCAACATCAGCTTCTCGCGGGTGTTGCGTGCAGGGTTGAGGTCAAAACGACCGGTGTAAACCAGATCGGCCAGTTTCAGAAGATTGTCGGACTCCCAGTTAGAGACCGAGTTGCGATACTGCCATTGGCTGACAAACGCGCTGAGCGAGCTGTCCTTAATGCGGTAGAAGTTGACGTCAATTTTATCGACGTTGAGCGCCATAACAGGCAAACCCGCAATCACTTTGGTCGGCAGTAACGAGCCTTTGCTGGCAAAGCCTACGCTCGGCTGCACGTCACGCGTGGCGATCTGTTTTTCGAAGCTGGCGTCCAGCGTCGCTTTATTCAGTGCAAGCAGGCCACTTTCTACGGTCACGATCAGCGTGCGTTTTGGCTCCAGGTGGCGCAGGCGTAGCTCTTTCAGGTCGCGGGAAAGCTCCCAGGCACCGTCCACTTTGCCGCTGGTTTTATCCACCAGATGGGCGACTTTATTGAAGTCCTGATTGGGATCGAGCGGAATGGAAAACGTCAGCACTAACGTGCTGGCACCGTCCAGCTGAACTTCGGAGGCATCAAGCAGTTTCAGCGGCTTCCCTGCGGACTGCTGCGCCAGTTTTTCTAGCTGGGCGGTATCCGGTTTAGTTTCAGCTTTACTGCTTTGTTCCGCCGCCGCAGAGGCGGTGGGCTGAACGGTTTGCTGATTGTTTTTATCGTCACAGCCCGAAAGCGCCAGCAGGCCGCAAACCAGCGCGGCGAGGCTCGTCAAACGTAGTGCATTCATTCTTTCATCCCTGGCCAATAAGGGCCGCTAAACATTACGTAGAGCAAGTATTATGCGGATTAGCCAGAAAAGCGAAAGTAGGAATCCTCTGCCTTGCGCGATGTGTCGCAGGCAACGGTAAATTAGCGACTGTATTCAATAAGTTTTACGAAGTATCTCGCGATGTCAGGCAAGGCTGCTTGCCGGGTTCTGGAAAAACACCGACAATCCGATTTTCTTTGATGAACCGGAGGCTCACTATGTCCACCTCTTTCTTCGTCGCGAGCGACTGGCTCGCAGAACACATTAACGATGACGATATCCAGATTTTAGATGCCCGTATGGCACCGCCAGGGCAGGAGCACCGCGACCTGCCGGGCGAATACCGGGCCGGGCATCTGCCACGTGCGGTCTATTTTGACATCGAGGCGCTCTCCGATCACACCAGCCCCCTTCCCCACATGATGCCGCGTGCCGAAGCATTTGCCGTTGCTATGCGCGAGCTGGGCGTCAGCAGCGATAAGCACCTGGTGGTCTACGACGAAGGTAATCTGTTCTCCGCGCCTCGTGCCTGGTGGATGCTGCGCACCTTCGGCGTCGAAAGAGTGTCGATTCTGGCCGGTGGGCTGGCGGAATGGCAACGTGAAGCGTTGCCGCTGGAACAAGGGGACGTGGAGCTGCAGGAAGGTGAGTTCGAGGTTAACTTCGATCCGCTGGTGATCAAACGCCTTACCGACGTGCTGCTGGTCAGCCACGAAGGCACCGCTCAGATTGTGGATGCTCGCCCGGCACCACGCTTTAATGCACTGGCAGATGAGCCGCGCCCAGGCCTGAAACGCGGCCATATCCCAGGCGCACTTAACGTGCCGTGGGTGGACCTTGTGGAAAACGGCCAGTTGAAGACAACGGACAAACTGAGCGAAATCTTCGAGCGCCAGGGCGTAAGCTTCGAGCGGCCAATCATTGCCAGCTGCGGCTCCGGCGTCACGGCAGCCGTCGTGGTACTGGCGCTGACGACGCTGGGCGTGAACGGCGTGTCGCTTTACGATGGTTCGTGGAGTGAATGGGGCGCTCGCCCTGACCTGCCGGTTGAGCCTGCGCAGTAAAACAAAAAGGGAGGCATAAGCGCCTCCCTTCAAATTGATGGCAAACAGCCGTCAAATAATACGGTTTTGCTTAAAGTCGCGCAGGAAGCTACCCCAACGGCGTTCGTAGAACGGGGTTATGTGGGCAATCATAAAGTGGCTGATGCCCTTCTCACCCTCCACGACCAGGCAGATATCAACCGGCTCATCGCCCGGTAACGTATCGGTTGCCACGCTCCCGGCCTGGCGAATGATTGCCTCGATGTCGCCGTCAGCCTCAATACCGATCAGCAGGTTTGGTTCTTCGTCTGCCTGTTCCTTGATGGAGCAGATAAACGCCCGTTTAACCGTTTTCAGGTTTTTAAACAGCGTCGTCAGCGAGTCGACCATCTGTGCTGGCGGCTCGGCAACTTCTGAAAGCAGCAGCGAGGTGCCGCCCTCCAGCACTTTCTGCTGGCTCAGAGGGTCACTCTCTGCGCTGACCAAATGGTTGATTTCGTTTGGCGTAAATTCTTTGCCGGTCGGCAGTTTGGCGTTAAGGAACAGAGATTCGCCCAGCGTCATTTCAAACAAAGTGCGCACGGGCATCACCACAAACGCCTGCTCATGGCTTACAGCTTCCTGCAGAGCTTCCAGGGATGTGAAGAAAGGGATCACCGAAGTACCATCTTCTTTTTCCCAGTGCTGCAGTTCAACCGCACTGTCGGCGTCGATAGCTTCACCTTCCGCCGCGTTGCCCGGCACCCAAACGGTGGATTCCAGCAGGGTACGGAAAAATGCCGGGCGGTGGGCCGGCTCGGTTGCCGCCTGCTCAAGCAGGGTTTCTAGTTCATTTTTTGTTTCTGACATTGTGATTCCGGGGTAAAGCTTAAGAGGTTTTACCCTCACCCTAACCCTCTCCCTGGAAGGGAGAGGGGACAGTTCAGGACCGTCCTTCCCCCTCTCCCCTATGGGGAGAGGGGACAGTTCAGGGCCGTCTTTCCCCCTCTCCCCTATGGGGAGAGGGCCGGGGTGAGGGGCAATATTACTTAGCTAACAGCAGATTGGCGATCGCACGTACGCCCAGACCGGTGGCACCGGCAGACCATTGCTCAACCGCGCCCTTACGGTAGGTTGCAGAACAGTCCACGTGTACCCAGCCCTGGTGGTAGTTTTCCACAAAGTGAGACAGGAAACCTGCCGCAGTGCTTGCACCCGCCGGATAAGAGGCGTTGGCGGTATTGTTCAGCTCGGCGAAGTTAGACGGCAGCTGGCTGCGGTGGAATTCCGCCAGCGGCAGGCGCCAGAACGGCTCGTTTTCTTCGGCGGCGCTGGTCAGCAGGCGAGCGGCCAGCTTTTCGTCAAAGCTGAATACCGCGTGGTAATCGTTACCCAGCGCCGTTTTCGCCGCACCGGTCAGGGTGGCGCAGTCGATAATCAGCTCTGGTTTCTGAGCGGCAGCGTCAATCAGGCCATCGGCCAGCACCAGGCGCCCTTCGGCGTCGGTGTTCATCACTTCAACGGTTTTACCGTTACGGTAGGTGATGATGTCACCCAGCTTCATTGCATTGCCGCTGATCATGTTATCCGCGCAGCACAGGAACAGCTTCACGCGCTTGTTCAGGCCACGGGTGATGGCCAGAGCCAGTGCGCCGGTAATAGTCGCTGCACCGCCCATGTCGGATTTCATAGAATCCATGAACGCGGTCTGTTTGATGCTGTAGCCGCCGGAGTCAAAGGTGATGCCCTTCCCGACCAGGCTTGCGTAAACCGGCGCGTCCGGGTTACCGGTTGGGTTGTAGTCCAGCGCCAGCAGCACGGGTGCACGGTCAGAGCCACGGCCAACGGTGTGGATCCCGGCATAGTTCTGCTCACGCAGGTCTTCGCCCTTGGTAATACGGTAAGAAACGTGGTCACAGGCAACGTCACACAGCAGGTCAACGGCGCGGGAAGCAAGCTGCTCCGGGCCCAGCTCTTCTGCCGGGGTGTTGATGGTGTGGCGAACCCAGTCAATCACTTTCAGGCGGCTATCCAGCTCTTTCTGCTCGGTTTCGCTCAGCACGGCCCAGTCAATTTTGCGGGTGCCTTTTGGTGCGCGATAGCCCTGCCAGAAGGCCCAGCTCTTCTCTACGTCCCAGCCTTCGCCAGCCAGCTGAACGTGCTTCAGCCCCTGGCCATCAATTTTGCGCGCTGCGCGCTGGATAAGACCGAGATCGTCTTTGCCGGTCAGGTGTAGGGTAATGCCGTCATTGTTAATGCTATACGTCGCCTTTTCGCCCCAGCGTGCGTCCGCTGGCTGCGTGGAAAGGGTGATTTTCATGGCTTCAGTCATTTTCCAATCCTTCATTGTTCAGCACAGGCAAAATGCAAAAACGGGCCGCCCAAGGCAGCCCGCGTATCATTCAGCTTCATCTAACCAGACAAGCAAAATCGCTTCCAGTACTTTCTCGTTAGAAGCGCTCGGATCGTCATCAAACTCTTCCAGCTCGCAGATCCACTGGTGCATATCGGTGAAACGCACCGTCTTAGGATCGAGATCCGGACGGCTGTCGTACAGCGCTTCACCGATTTCGCGGCTGTCGGTCCACTTCAGTCCCATGGCGACTCCCGTTAGTGTTCGCGTGCGTGGTTAATGGTGTAACGCGGCATCTCAACCACCAGGTCTTCGTCGCTGACGCGAGCCTGGCAGCTCAGGCGGCTTTCCGGCTCCAGACCCCATGCTTTATCCAGCATGTCGTCTTCGTCTTCGGTGCTTTCCGCGAGTGAATCAAAACCTTCACGCACAACGCAGTGGCAGGTGGTGCAGGCACAGGACTTCTCACAGGCGTGTTCAATCTCAATACCGTTGCGCAGCGCAACGTCGAGAATGGTTTCACCTTGCTTCGCTTCCAGAACTGCGCCATCCGGACACAGGTCCTGATGAGGCAGAAAAACAATCTTTGGCATATTAAACCTCGTCCACGGAATGGCCGGTCAACGCTTTACGGATCGATTGATCCATACGGCGCGCGGCGAATTCCTGGGTTTGCTTGTCTACGTTTTTGATTTCATTTTGAATAGCGTGGGCATCGTCACTCGCGGCGGCAGCGCTTAACGCGGCCATCGCGGCATCAATGTCGGCACGCTCTGCGGCGCTTAGCAGCGCGGCATCCGCCGTCAACGCGCTGGTCAAACTCTCCAGCACGCGGGCAGCTTCGACTTTTTGCTCGGCCAGCATACGTGCTTGCACGTCATGCTCGGCGTAACTCATGGAGTCCTGAATCATGCTGGCAATTTCGCCATCACTCAGGCCATAAGAAGGTTTCACCTGGATTGAGGATTCAACGCCGGTGGATTTTTCCATTGCCGTTACGCTCAGCAGGCCATCGGCGTCTACCTGGAAGGTGACGCGAATATGGGCCCCGCCAGCGGACATGGCTGGAATGCCGCGCAGCGTAAAGCGAGCCAGCGAACGGCAATCCTGAACGAGTTCACGCTCGCCCTGCAGCACGTGGATAGCCATAGCGGTCTGGCCGTCTTTGAAGGTGGTGAATTCCTGCGCACGCGCTACCGGGATGGTGGTGTTACGCGGGATGACTTTCTCAACCAGCCCGCCCATCGTTTCCAGGCCAAGCGACAGTGGGATCACGTCCAGCAGCAGCATTTCGCTGTCCGGCTTATTCCCCACCAGAATGTCGGCCTGGATTGCCGCGCCGATGGCAACGACTTTGTCCGGGTCGATGGACGTTAGCGGCGTGCGACCAAAGAATTCCCCTACGCGCTCACGCACCAAAGGTACTCGGGTCGAACCGCCGACCATCACCACTTCCAGCACTTCTTCTGCTTCAACGCCCGCGTCTTTTAACGCGCGACGGCAGGACAGCAAAGTACGTTTCACTAGCGAAGAGATAAGGTCGTTGAACTGCTCGCGAGTCACTTCCCCCTGCCAGCCCGCCACTTCGACGCGGGCGGTTGCTGCATCGCTGAGGGCGATTTTGGCGGCGATGGCTGCGTCCAGAAGCTGGCGCTGTACGCGGTCGTCGCTGCGATCGGCAATACCGGCCTGTTCGCGCAGCCAGTCGGCCAGAAGGTGGTCGAAGTCATCGCCGCCAAGCGCGGAATCACCGCCCGTTGCCAGCACTTCAAACACGCCGCGGCTCAGGCGAAGAATAGAGATATCAAAAGTTCCGCCACCCAGATCGTAAACGGCAATGACGCCTTCTTTACCTGAATCCAGACCATAGGCAATAGCCGCCGCGGTAGGTTCGTTCAGCAGGCGCAGAACGTGCAGGCCAGCGAGGCGTGCGGCATCTTTGGTACCCTGACGCTGTGCGTCATCAAAATACGCGGGAACCGTGATAACCACGCCATCAAGCTCCCCTTCCAGCGTTTCAGTGGCGCGGGCAGAGAGTGATTTCAGGATATCGGCAGAAATGCGAATCGGGTTAAGCAGGCCGGCGGGCGTTTCGATCATCGGCAGGCCGTTTTCACTTGCCTGCAGGCGATAAGGAAGATGAGGATAACGCGTCTGAATGTCCGCCAGAGAGCGGCCCATCATGCGTTTTACCGAGCTGATAGTGTTAGCAGGATCCTGAGCGGCGAGCGCGCGCGCGTCAAAACCGACCAGATGTCCCTGCGGCTGGTAGTGAACGACAGAAGGCAGCAGGTGGCGGCCTTCGTGGTCAGCAAGGGTTTCAGCCTGGCCGCTACGAACGGTAGCCACCAGCGAGTTGGTGGTGCCAAGGTCGATGCCTGCGGCCAGCCTGCGCTGGTGCGGCGCAGCCATCATGCCGGGCTCGCTAATTTGTAATAAGGCCATGTATCGCTTCCAAAAATCGGGCCTGAGTTCAGGCGTTAAAAGTCGAGCAGCTTTTCTTCTAGTTGTTCAATTTGGCTCTGTAATTTATCGAGGAAACGCAGCTTGCGAACGGTGTCCGCCGCCTGTTCCCACTGCTGGTCATCCAGCTGCTGTACCATCTGCGCGCTGCGGTTTTTCACCATCGTTTTTACGCGAGAGGCAAAGCTTTCAAGCCTGTCACTGTCTTTAGCCTGGTCGATATCATCCAGCTCTTCGCGCAGATCCAGCTGTTCCATCAGGAACGCGGTGTCGCGCACGGTATGCTGTTCATTAGCCAGATCGAAGCCGTTCAGGGACAGGATGTATTCGGCGCGGGCAAGCGGATGACGCAGCGTCTGCCAGGCCTGGTTGATGGTTGCGGATTGGCTAACGGCCAGAAGCTGTTCCGCCTGAGGGCGGCTGGCGTATTTGTCCGGGTGGAACTGGCGCTGCAGCTCCTGGTAACGGCTAGCCAGAAGCTCGGTGTTCAGGGTATAGCCTGGCGTTAGCCCAAACAGGGTAAAATAATCCATAACAGACTCGGGTTCATGTCAGGTAAATGCTGGGTGGTAAAGCAAAATCCCCACGGGCCAAAGCCGGTGGGGAGATGCGCAGGATCAGACGTGGAAGCTTTCGCCGCAGCCACACTCGTCCTTCACGTTAGGGTTAGTAAACTTAAACCCTTCGTTAAGGCCTTCTTTCACGAAGTCGAGCTCTGTCCCGTTTAAAAATTGCAGGCTTTTACCATCGACAACCACCTTCACGCCTTTGTCTTCGAACACGGTGTCATCCACCAGCGGTTCGTCTACAAATTCGAGAACATAAGCCATCCCAGAGCAGCCTGAAGTGCGCACGCCCAGACGCAAACCAAACCCTTTACCACGGTTGGTCAGGAAGGCATTTACACGGGCAGCAGCGCTGTCGCTAAGGGTAATCGACATACAACAACCTCAATCAGATATTTAACTCGTCATACTTCGAGCCGCTGCCGGGCAGCAAGCTCGAATTAGTGAGAGTTATTTTGTTTCACGTTTGCTTTTGTAATCCGCGATAGCCGCTTTAATTGCGTCTTCTGCAAGGATTGAGCAGTGAATCTTCACCGGCGGCAGTTCGAGTTCGTCTGCGATGTCGGTGTTTTTGATCGCCTGCGCTTCGTCCAGGGACTTGCCCTTCACCCACTCGGTCACCAGCGAGCTGGAAGCAATCGCCGAGCCGCAGCCGTAGGTTTTGAAACGCGCGTCTTCAATGATACCTTCATTGTTGACTTTGATCTGCAACTTCATCACGTCGCCACAGGCCGGTGCACCCACCATGCCGGAACCAACGCTATCGTCGCTGTTGTCGAAAGAACCGACGTTGCGTGGGTTTTCGTAGTGATCAATTACTTTTTCGCTGTAAGCCATTTTTACTTCTCCAGAATCTGAAATCGACGTCCTGACGAACGATCAGTGATGAGCCCATTCGATGGAATTAATATCCACGCCCTGCTTGAACATTTCCCACAGCGGAGAAAGGTCGCGCAGACGGCCGATGGATTTACGTACCAGCTCGATGGTGTAATCGATCTCTTCTTCAGTGGTAAAACGACCCAGAGAGAAACGGATAGAGCTGTGAGCCAGTTCATCGCTCATTCCCAGCGCGCGCAGCACGTAGGATGGCTCGAGGCTAGCGGAAGTACAGGCAGAACCTGAAGAAACCGCGAGGTCTTTCAGCGCCATGATCAGCGACTCACCTTCAACGTAGTTAAAGCTGACGTTCAGGATGTTTGGCGCGCCGTGCTCCAGGTCACCGTTCAGGTAAACTTCTTCCATATCTTTCACGCCGTTCCACAGACGGTTACGCAGCGTGCGCAGACGGGCCATTTCGGTCTCCATCTCTTCTTTTGCGATACGGTAAGCTTCGCCCATGCCGACGATCTGGTGCACAGGCAGCGTACCGGAACGCATACCGCGCTCGTGACCACCGCCGTGAATCTGTGCTTCGATACGGATACGCGGTTTACGACGCACGTACAGCGCACCGATACCTTTCGGCCCGTAAATTTTGTGGCCCGAGAAGGACATCAGGTCCACTTTAAGCTGGCTCAGGTCGATAGGCAGTTTGCCCACGCTTTGGGTGGCGTCAACGTGGAAGATAATGCCACGGGAACGGCACATTTCGCCGATAGCCGCGATATCCTGCACCACGCCGATTTCGTTATTCACGTGCATGATGGACACCAGAATAGTGTCTTCACGCATGGCGGCTTCCAGCTGCTTCAGGTCAACGATACCGTTGCTCTGCGGCGCCAGATAAGTCACCTCAAACCCTTCACGCTCAAGCTGGCGACAGGTGTCCAGCACGGCTTTGTGTTCGGTTTTTACGGTGATGATGTGCTTGCCTTTCTTCTGATAGAAGTTGGCGGCACCTTTGATAGCCAGGTTGTCTGACTCGGTCGCACCGGAGGTGAAAACGATTTCACGCGGATCGGCACCAACCAGCTCAGCGATTTGGTTACGGGCGATATCAACGGCTTCTTCAGCCTGCCAGCCAAAACGGTGGGAACGGGAGGCCGGGTTACCGAAGGTTCCGTCCATCGTTAAAAACTGCATCATCTTCTCAGCAACACGCGGATCAACCGGCGTGGTTGCGGAATAGTCGAGGTAAATCGGTAATTTCATTGCTCTTAAGCTCCGTACATCACTTCAATGCGAAGAATCAGGCTTAAAATATGCTGCCGTTATAGACAGGGAGCACCGCTCCCCCAACCTGATTCTAAAATTCTTGTTCTTCTGCTTATGCGCGCAGTTTGACGTCAATCGCGTCTTGAGAACGTGTGCTGCGATGGTTTTCATTGTGCTGACGGTCGGCCACGTCCAGAACTTCCTGGTTATTCACCAGTTCACCGAGGGTGATGTTGTTCAGGAAGCCGGTCAGGCGGTCGCTCAGATCGCGCCACAGCGCGTGGGTCAGGCACTTATCGCCGCCCTGGCAGCCACCTTTACCCTGACAACGGGTAGCGTCTACGGACTCATCAACGGCGCTGATCACTTCGCCCACGGCGATGCTGCCCGCGTCTTTACCTAACAGATAACCACCGCCAGGACCGCGCACGCTGGCTACCAGGCCATTTTTACGCAGGCGGGAGAACAGCTGCTCCAGGTAGGAGAGTGAAATACCCTGACGTTCAGAAATATCAGCCAATGGAACCGGGCCCGATTCAGAGTTCAGCGCAACGTCAAGCATCGCGGTTACGGCATAGCGCCCTTTTGATGTCAGTCTCATGTCTTACTTAACCTCAAATAGCCCCTCGACCCGGGGGTTTTTAAAAGTGTGATTGTCACATAGCAGGACGCAAGTCTGACATTCCTGAGTAAAATGGTCAACTATTTAACCTACCATTTTACTCAAGTATTATTGGCCCGATTTTTTCGGGTTTTCCAACGACGCCAGCATGCCGCGCAGGATGTTTAATTCCTGACTTTCCGGGCGTGCGCGGGTAAACAGACGACGCAATCGGCTCATCACCTGCCCCGGATGGGTTGGGCGAATAAAACCGCTTTCCTGCAGCGCTTTTTCGAGATGCACGTAGAAACGCTCTAAGTCATCCACTAATGGATAAGGCGCGTCTTCGTCTTCTTTAGGGGCTTCCGGCTGCTCCTGGGTAGCAAGCCAGGCGATACGCACTTCATAGGCGAGGATCTGCACCGCCATAGCCAGGTTAAGGGAGCTGTATTCCGGGTTTGCCTGAATGGCGACGTGGTAATGGCACTTTTGCAGCTCTTCGTTGGTCAGGCCCACGCGCTCGCGGCCAAACACGATAGCGACCGGCGCATGCTGCGCTTCGCTGATGCTTTTCAGGCCGCATTCGCGCGGGTCAAGCATCGGCCACGGCAGCGTACGGGAGCGCGCGCTGGTGCCGACTACCAGGCTGCATCCTGCCAGCGCCTCATCGAGGGTATCGACAATCTGAGCATCGCCAATCACGTCGCTGGCACCGGCCGCCAGGGCGATGGCCTGGGAGTCAGGTTTTACCAACGGATTGACCAGCCAAAGGTTAGTTAAGCCCATGGTTTTCATTGCACGAGCCACGGAGCCCATGTTGCCGGTATGGGAGGTTTCAACCAGCACGATTCGTACGTTTTGCAGCATTATCATTCACAGCCTGGGAAGAATATCGCAATATCTTATCATATCCCTGGGACATATTCCGAACGCTCTGCTATACTCCGCCGCGATTTCCGTTCTTTAACATCCAGCGAGAGAGACCGATGCAACATCCTATGTTGACCATCGCCGTGCGTGCTGCGCGCAAGGCGGGTAATGTAATTGCCAAACACTACGAAACACCAGACTCCGTAGAAAGCAGTCAGAAAGGCAGCAATGACTTTGTGACTAACGTCGATAAAGCCGCGGAAGCGATTATTATCGAAACAATCCGCAAATCTTACCCGCAGCACACCATCATCACCGAAGAAAGCGGTGAACATGCAGGCGAAGATAAGGACGTGCAATGGGTTATCGATCCGCTGGATGGCACCACCAACTTCATCAAACGTCTGCCACACTTCTCCGTTTCTATCGCTGTTCGTATTAAAGGCCGCACTGAAGTTGCCGTTGTTTACGATCCAATGCGTAACGAACTGTTCACCGCTACCCGCGGCCAGGGCGCTCAGCTTAACGGCTACCGTCTGCGCGGCAGCAACGCTCGCGACCTGGACGGCACCGTACTGGCGACCGGCTTCCCGTTCAAAGTGAAGCAGCACGCTCCTTCTTACATCAACATCGTTGGCAAACTGTTCACCCAGTGTGCAGACTTCCGTCGCACCGGTTCCGCTGCGCTGGACCTGGCCTACGTTGCCGCTGGCCGCGTGGACGGTTTCTTCGAAATTGGCCTGAAGCCATGGGATTTCGCCGCAGGCGAACTGCTGGCTCGTGAAGCGGGCAGCATCGTGTGTGATTTCACCGGCGGCCATAACTACCTGACAAGCGGCAACATCGTGGCAGGTAACCCGCGCGTAGTGAAAGCCATGCTGGCAACCATGCGTGATGAACTGAGCGAGGCGCTGAAGCGCTAAGCTTTTTTGCCTCCCCTTCTTTATCAGATAAGAGGCAAAAACAAAAATCCCCTCAGCCTTTGCGGCGAGGGGATTTTTTTATGCCCTTATTCTCAAGTACGGTCAGAAAGGCCGGATGCCTCTCGCCATCGGCTGAACGCTCAGCCACATGATAAGCGCCGCCACCACCAGAATCACGCCGCCCGCCAGCGCCAGCGTTGACCAGCCCACCTGCCGCCAAAGTACCGGCGCCCGATTGCCGCTTAACCGAACCGCCAGCGAGCGGAAGCTGTGCACCAGCAGCGCCAGGCCGGAAATCGTGATTGAGGTGCCCGCCGCCATCGCCAGCGCAGAAAGCACGCCCCAGCTAAAGACTCCGATAACCTTGCTGAACAGCAGCACCATAATCGCGCCTGAACAAGGACGCATGCCCATAGACAGGACGATCATCAGCCTGGCCCGCCAGTCGCTCCCCGCTGCCAGCTGTTTTTCATCCGGGACGTGCTGATGCCCACAGCCGCAGTTAGCGTCATGCACATGATGCGGCGTAAACGAGGTAAATTTAGGTTTGCGGCGCAGCTGAACGCGTAAGCGGCGTAAAGCACGCCAGCTCAACAAAACGCCCAGCGCGCCAACCAGCAGATAGCTACCTTTCTCAAGCCAAAAACTGCTGAGATGAAGCTGGCGCGACGGCAGGGCCAACACGCCCAGCACCACAACCACCAGCACAATAGCCACCAGCCCCTGTAATAAAGAGGCGGCAAAAGTCAGCCCCAGACTGCTTTTGAGCTTTGATGGATGCGTAGCAAGCCAGGTCGTAATAACAATTTTTCCGTGTCCCGGCCCCAGCGCATGCAGCACGCCATACACAAAGCTGAACGAGAGCAGCGACAGGCCCGCCCGGGCAGGGTTTTCGGCCACCTGGCGCAGCAGCCCGCTCAATTCCTGATTGATTGAGCGCTGCCAGCCGGCGGAACTAAGCAGGATTTGCGGCCAGTAGAGCCACAGGGCGTAAAGCCCGGCGGCGGCAAGCAGAATAAACAGCGCCAGCGGCCACAGATGGGCCCAACGGCGGACGGGAGAAGATACGGCAATTACTGACATGTTAGCGTCACCTCCTGAGCAAACTGCTTGCCAAGGTCCATGTCCTCCGGCGGCGCATCGGCTTTATCCAGCGACTGCGCGAACAGCAGCGTCTCTTCGCTCGGTTTCGGCGTATGAACGGAAATTTTACAGCTTGAGGCCAGCGTCTGCGGCAAATGCACGTCCGTATCGTGGTCGTAGCTCATGTCGACAAAATAGGTCGGGTCGAAGGTCGAGAAGCGATAAGTCTGCCCTTTCAGCGGCTGCGGGTGCGCCAGCGGCAGCACAAACGTCAGCACCGCCTGATGATTGCTGCGGCTCAGGCCATACTGCGGCGGCAAATTGCCAAACTTCACCTTCTCTTTGTTATGCCAGAACTCGGTAAAATAGTGCTGCCCCAGCACGTTGGCCATCACCTCGGCGGCCAGCTTTTTCCACACCGGAGAATCCGGTTTAGCGTCACCGGCGTCATACAACAGATCCGCTGAAGTAATGTCGTCCATCGTCCACTGCATTTTTAGCCCCGTCAGCTGTCCCTGCTCAACCACCGGCGTGGTAATGATAGAGATAAAACTGTGGGGATGTGCCTGCACGCTCGCCGCCGAAAGCCCCACCACTAGCATGGCTACTCCCTTCAGGCTGATTCTTTTGTCGCCCATGCTTCCCTCAAGATTTAAATTCTGTGAGCCAGCCTAAATTCCGTGATGAAAAACTAAAAAGGTCGATATATGCGTCGAAACCTTTAGCTATTCTTAACTTCTGACACCACATTGGGACAGCCAGATGATGACTTTACTGACGCCGCCACCCTCTGTGCTCTCCAGTTCGCAGCGCCGCTGCCACCTGCTTCTGATGCTCTATCTTCCGCAACAGATCGTTACGCCGGAGGTGATTGCCAGCGTTAACGGCGTGGACCAGACGCAAACCCTGCAAGATATAGCCGACACGGGCCACGAGATCCAGAGTTATCACCGTCTCTCCCTGACTCAGCAGCAGGACGGCAGCTATCGGATTGAAGGCACAGCCCTCGACCGCCGCCTCTGCCTGCTGCACTGGCTGCGGCGCTCGCTGCGCCTTTGCCCTCAGTTTGTGCAGCATCACTTCAGCCCGGCGCTCAAGTCTGAGCTAAATCAGCTGGGGCTTATCAAGGCGTTGTATGACGAAACCAATTTACGGGCGCTGGTTAATCTGTGCGCCCGGCGTTTAAAAAGGCAGTACGACAGCCGGGACAGTCAGTTCCTGACGCTTTTTTTACAGTACTGTCTGCATCAGCATCATTCCGGCAACGCCCCCATCCTGACGCAGCAGCAGCGCGAATGGAGCCAGCTGCGGCCTGAATTTGTTGTCGCGCAGGAAATAGCGCGCCACTGGAAGCGCCGGGTAATGCGTCCGGCGGACGTCGACGAGCAGCATTTCCTGGCGCTGCTGTTTCAGCTGCTCAGGATCCCTGACCCGATTAATGATGAGCACGAACAGGATGCGCGTTTACACAACGAGATAGCGCGGATGATTGAGCGGTTTCGCCAGCAGGCCGGGCTCTCTTTTAGCGACGAGCAGGGGCTGAGCGACCAGCTTTATATTCACCTCGCCCAGGCGCTTAATCGCAGCCAGTTTAATATCGGCATCGATAGCAATCTGCCAGAAGAGATAACGCGCCTCTACCCGCGCCTGATGAGAACCTCGCGAGAGGTACTTGCCGAATTTGAACAGCATTATGGGATTCACTTTTCCGATGCGGAAACGGGCCTGGTGGCGGTAATTTTCGGCGCCTGGCTGATGCAGGAAAGTGATATTCAGGAAAAGCAGGTGCTGCTGCTGACCGGGGACGATGTCGATCTGGAGCAAAAAATTGAGCAGCAGTTGCGCGAGCTGACTCTGCTGCCGTTGAACATTAAGTACCTTGCGGTACAGCAGTTTCAAAGCCAGGGCGCGCCGCGTGAAGTGGTGCTGGTGATTACGCCCTATTCCACTTCCCTGCCGCTGTTTTCCCCTCCGCTCATTCACGCCACGCTGCCGCTGGGAGACCACCAGCAACAGCGTATAAAAGCGCTGCTCGAAGCTTAGCTTTCCGCAGCGGAATTAACTGCGGTCACTTTTGGCCGCAGGAACAGCGCCGGTACCGCCACCAATGCCATGATCCAGAACATTCCCCCCTGCAGGTGCTGGTAGAGGAAGCCGGAGAAAATCGTCATCACCGCGATACCCCCGCCCATCGCCACCGCGGAATAAACGGCCTGCAGGCGAATAACCTCGCCGCCTTTTCGGGCTGAGATATAGCGCATCGCCGCGAGGTGGCAAATGGTGAAACTGCCGCAGTGCAGGATCTGCGCGACAATCAGCCACGGAAGTTCGGTAGTAGTAGCCATCAGGCTCCAGCGGATAATGCCGGTGACGGTAGACAGCAGCAGCAGGTCGCGGGCGCTCCAGCGGCGGAACAGTTTGTTACTGAGGGCGAAAATAACGATTTCCGCCACTACGCCAAGCGACCATAAATAGCCCACCACCGAAGCGGAATAGCCCGCCCCCTGCCAGTAAATGGCGCTGAAGCCGTAATAGGCCGCATGCGCCCCCTGCAGCAGGGAAACGCAGGCCAGGAAACGCCACGCGCTGATAATCAGCCCTTTCCAGGCCGGCCAGCCTGCCGACGTCTGATGACGGACTTCCCCCTGCGGCATGATTGAAGGCCGCAGCATCATGCCAATCAGCATCGACGCCGCCCCGATGGTCAACAGCACCAAAATAGCCTGAGAGCTGAACTCGCTCACCAGCTTGCCGGTAACGGCCGAGCCGATGACAAACGCCAGCGATCCCCAGAGGCGCACCCGGCCATAATCCAGCGGCATTTGCCGCTGCCAGGTGCCCGCCAGCGCATCGGTTAACGGCACCAGAGGCGAGAAGAACAGGTTAAAGCCAATCATCGTGAGCAGCAGCCATAATGCGGTATGACCCAGCCAGAAACCGGCGGCAAAAATCAAGGTGGCAAGGGCTAACAAACGGAGGGCAAAAACAAGACGGGAAGGATCGGTCACGCGTGGAGCTAATAACAAACTGCCGAGGAAACGGGCGATTAACCCTGAGCCTAACAGTAATCCGATGGTTTCAGGGGGAAGCCCGACGCCTTTGAGCCAGACGCTCCAGAAGGGCAGAAACACGCCATAGCTAAAGAAATAGGTAAAGTAGCTGAGCGCCAGCCAGCGCGTGGAATGCAAAACCATGATCCCTCCCGTTTTGGAGGCGATAGTGTCGGGGATAGCCGGCCGGCATGCAAGCAAACATTAACAGAGCAATAACACACATCAAAATAATGGATATTGCGCGCTAGCTCACCTCAACCTCCATCGACAGGCTCGTTGACTGACCTTGCTCCAGCATCACTAAACCGGGCATTCCCGCCTGATTATGCGCGTTGACCGGGTGCGTTTGCGGCTCCAGGCAGATAAACGGCTGGTCCGCCATGCTGAACACCATTAAATAAGGCGTTGGGCTGCGTAGGCAAACTCGCATGTCCGAATGCTCAATCAGAGCCAGCCCGCTCCAGCCGGAGTACCCCACGTTAAGCCACTTGTTCTCCGGCGTTTTGGCGCGGGAAAAATCAGTTTGAGCGGTGAACGTTCCTTCCCAGGCCAAAGGCAGATGCTGCTCGCCTTCAGGCCAGAAGCCGCTGGCGGAAAACTGCACCCGGCTGCCCGGCTCCAGCGCAAAATACGGATGCAGCCCAAGACCATAAACCATCGGCTTCTCGCCTACGTGCGTTAACTCAAGCTGGGTTAACAGCCTGTTGCCCGCCAGCCGCCAGGTCAGCTTCGCCAGGTAGTGAAAGCCGCAGGCATGCTGACTACGCAGGCTTAACGTCAAACGCTCTTCATCGTGATGCTCTACGTCCCAACGCTTTAGCCAGCCGTCTCCGTGCAGAAAGAAATGCTCATCGACAGGGCTGTCAGGCAACAAAACTCGCTCGCCGTGCAGTTGAAAGGCATTTCCGGCCACCCTGTTCGCCAGCGGCAGCATAGGAAACAGAGCCGGTTCAGCGGGATGAAAGACCGCTTTTCCGTGCGTCAGAGATTCAAAGCTGAGGACTGACGCCCCTTGCGGGGCGACGGCTAAACGGAGAAAAGCATTTTGCAGATGCAGCGCGTCCATTAACGCAGCGCCTTTGCCGCAGGCGCTGGCGAGGCATGCACTCGCCCTTCGGCCAGCTGCTGTTCCAGCGCTTCAAGGCTCACGCCTTTGGTTTCCGGCACGAAACGGCGCACGTAAATAAAGCCAGCGGCGCAGATTACGCCATAAAGCAGGAAGCTACCGGATGCGCCCAGGCCTGCATTCAACAGAGGGAAGGTGTAAGTCAGCAGGAAACAGGCCACCCATAGCGCTAATGTGCCCAGCGACATCGCCAGGCCGCGAACGCGGTTGGGGAAAATTTCCGACAGCAGCACCCAGGTCACCGGCGCCAGCGTCAGGGCATAGGTAGCGATAGCGGCCAGCACCAGAATCAACACCGGCAGGCCCAGAATGCCAAGGCCGTAAGCCGCGCCAATCAGCGCATAGATAATGGTCAGCCCGGCGGCACCGAACAGCATCAGTTTACGACGGCCGATTTTGTCCACCAGCGGCAACGCGGCAATGGTAAACACGAGGTTAATCAGGCCGGTAGCCACAATCGATTTCAGCGTGCTGTTAATATCAAATCCGGCAGAGGCGAAAATCTCCTGCGCGTAGTTGAAGATAACGTTAATCCCGCACCACTGCTGGAACACCGCCAGCACCATACCAATCACGATGATCGGGCGAACCTTTGGCTCCCACAGCGTCGACCACGATACTTTTTGTGTGTCCTTGCTTAACGTTTCCTGAATATCTTTCAGCGTTTCATCGGCATAGCTTTTACTGCCGATGCGGCTCAGCATCTGGTGAGCACGTTCGCTTTTCCCGGCTCGCACCAGCCAGCGCGGTGATTCAGGGACAAAGAACATCAGGATCAAAAACGCCGCCGCAGGCACTACGCCCGAGCCAAACATCCAGCGCCAGCCCGCCTGCCCGTTCCAGCTCGCGCTGATTTCCTGCATCGTTGCGTGGCTGGCCACCGGTTCGGCAATCATCAGGTTGATAAGCTGTGCCGCCAGCACCCCGATAACGATGGTGAGTTGGTTGACCGCGACAAAGCGCCCACGCTGCGCGGCCGGGCTAATTTCTGCGATATACATCGGGCTAAGCGCCGAAGCAAGGCCAATGCCTACCCCGCCGACAATACGCCATGCAACAAACAGGTCGAAGTTGCTGGCAACCGCCGTGCCCCAGGCTGAGACGGTAAACAGCAGCGCCGCGATAATAAGGGGAATTTTTCGGCCAAACTTATCGGCGCACCAGCCGGAGAGCAGCGCCCCGATGACACAGCCCACTAACGCTGAACTCATCGCCCAGCCGGAAACGGCCGGATCGGTAATCGAGAAATAGGCTTCGTAAAAAGGTTTTGCCCCGCCGATAACCACCCAGTCATAACCAAACAACAGCCCGCCACAGGCGGCCACCAGACAGATGGTCCAGACGTAACCCATGCGTAATTGCGATTGCATACGTTCCATGGTCGATCCTCATCTTGTATTTGTAGGGTAAAGAGCGGGCGCTCATCGTCGCCCGCGAATTATGGTTAGAACACGCCGGAGCTAAGGGCCTGACGCAGCAGATGCGCTTTGTCATGGGCCGGGTTAAGCGCCAGTAACTCCTCAACCAGCTGATTGAACGTGGCTATATCCCCCAGGCCAAGGTGCCCGAGCGCCTCAACAAAAAGGCAGTGCTGGCGATGCTGCCTGCGCGAATCCCCGTTAAGCGCAATCAGGTCAGGCAGAGAAACGGCGAAGAAGTCGGCCTCAACCACGTCTTCCCTGTGCTCCTGAGCCCAGTCGATAAACGTCCTGAACTGCTGGTGAGCCGCTTCGAGCTCGCCCAGCTGCTTGCGGGCCATGGCCTGATAGAAGAGGTAATCTACCGGCTGATCGTTGTAATAGCGCCCTGCGGCTAAAGAAGTGCCGCCTTTCAACGCTTCCCGGTAGCATGATTTGGCCATCTCGTTACGCTGTTGAAGCTGTGCGCAGCGGCCAAGCAGATACCAGATATCGTTGTCGGTTTGCCCGACCAGGCGGCCTTCACCGAGGTTTTCCGGGTAACGTAGCGCCTGCTGAAGCAGCTCCTCCGCCTGGCCATATTCGCCGTCAGCCATGTTTGCGAGGGCACGGCGCTGCTGGTTGATCAGATACTGCCCCGTCACTTTGCCTTCGCCGCCTTCCCACGGATGGAACTTGCGTTCAGTCAGGACTTTAGCGGCTTCACCATGCTTGCCGTGAAGGTTCCACAGGCCGAGTAATTCAGCGGTCAGATCGTCACGCTTCAGCGCCACCTCACGTTTCGCCTCAAGGCGAGCCAGACGCTCATCCGACGAGCGGCCGTTCAGCTTCAGCAGGAAATCGAGTTCGAACAGGAAGCGGGCATTCTCTGGCTCAAGCTCTACCGCACGCTGCAGCAGAGTTTCAGCTCGTTTAGCGTCCTGCTCTTTATTCCAGGCATGAATGGCCAGCACGCGCTGCACGGAGGCAAACTCCGGCATTTGTTCGGCGCAGAACGCCCAGCAGCTAAGGGCTTCATCGTAGCGGCGCTTGCTGTACCAGAAGCAGCCCAGCAGATACTGCGCAAAGCCATCCTGCGGCAGGCGCATCAGCATCTGCACTTCATCCAGCGTGTTAGGGAAACGAACTCGGGCGGTAAATCTTTCGCGAGCCTGCGCCAGATAGCTCTGCTGGCGCTGAGGATCAGCTTCCAGCGAGGCCTGCCACAGCAGCGGCATTGCTTCCTGAGCGTTGAGCACCGCCAGCAGCTCACGAGCAGCGGTTTCTGCGCCAAAGCTCATCAGCCATCCGGCCAAAACGCTGGCGTTAGTGCCACGCTGCCCGGTGACCTGCAGCAGCTTTTGCTTGTCGCCTTCGTTTTGGGTAATGGCCCAGCGGGCATAATGCAGGGCATAGCTCAGCGGCCAGACGGCAAGCTGCTGCTCAGTCCACGCCAGCGCGGTGGCTTTTTCACCCTGCTGATGCAGCGCCAGCGCTTTTAGCGCCATGGCCAGGTTATTGGAGGCGTTGAACTGTAGGCTTTGGGACACCAGCGTTAACGCCCGAGCGGTTTCCCCTTTGCGCATCGCCAGGCGTGCCAGGGCATAAAAGGCCGCATCCCGGCAGTTGCCGCTCCAGCTCGCCTTGTAGTAGTCGTCGAGGGCTCCTTCGTAGTCGCCCAGACGCTCTTTCGCCGAGCCGCGCAGCTGGCTGGCATCGCCGTTTTGCGGGTTTTTGTTCAGGCGATGGGCGCGTTTTAGCGCCGCATCAGCATGCTCTTTCGCCTTCTGCCAGTTGGCCCGGTTGAATTCGAGCGTCCCCAGCGCGACGTTGCTGCGGTAATCGAGCGGGTCAATGTCCAGCGCTCGCTGGTAATAGTCGAAGGCCGAACGGCTGGCGTGCAGATACTGTTCCAGATGCTGCCCGATGAAATAAAGCTCATCGCAGTTATCAATCTGTTCGGGCTTAGCCGGAGCCTGCGCCGCCTGCGGCAGAGGCAGCTCTTCAGGGACGTGCTCAAGATAGCTCAGCAGCGCTTCACCACGTTCGTTAAGCAGAGTCAGCGTCAGACGCTGCGGCCAGTCGTCCGCCAGCTGATGTTGCCAGGCTTCCGCCGGCTTCAGGCTCAACGGAGATTGCCACAGGATTTGACCGTCGCTTTCAAGGCGCAGCGTGGCCTGCTCCAGCGGTGAAATCGCATAGACGCCAAGCGCTAACTTCCCTTGCTGGCGTTCGAGCTTGATTGCAGCCTCGGTATTGGCATTTTGCAGCGTGCCCAGCTTGCTGTAAGGCAGGAAGTTTTGCACAAACACTTTTTCTTCAAACGGCGCCAGCCAGGTGAAGTCCGGCTGGTTGTCGGTGAACACGCCGGTCATTAGCTCAATGTAAGGGCCGTTGCTGTCGGTAAGGTTGCGGTCCCAGGCCAGGCCAAAGTCACAGTTGCCCCAGGTCCACTGCTTCTTGCCCGGTGACACATGGTGATCGGCAATGTGCAGCAGCCCCCCCTGCTCGCCGTGATGATAAGCCCCCACGAAGTCGTAATCGGACTTATCGGCCATGAAGGACGTTGGCACGGGAATATTTTTGTAGCGGGAGATATCCACGCCTGCGGAGTAATCCACCTTGTAATAGGTGCCGTGGGCAATCGGGAAAGCGGAAACGTCGCGTTTGCCGTGGTCAAACACTGCGGTAACGTCAGGCGGGAACACGCTTTGGTGCTCGTCACCGCCCTTCACCGCCGGGTTAGCCCACCACAGGAAGTGGCGCGGCGTGGCGTTGCCGTTAAAGACTTTACCGGTAATTTCAATCAGCGCTTTTTCAGGGTAAAGCGTAAAGCCGGTCATCACCTGCAGACCGCGCATAGGTTCAACTTCACCCAACCAGACGGTTTGCGCCCCGCTTTCGTGCTGCTGGAAGGTGACGTCCACCGGCATGAAGGTCGTCGGGCGGTGGTGCTGCGGCCAGTTAAATTCGATCCCGCCGGAAATCCACGGCCCGACCAGGCCCACCAGCGCGGGTTTAACCACTTCGTTGTAGTAAACGAAGTCGCGCTCCATCACTTTGTCCCAGGCGCGGTGAATACGTCCGCCCAGCTCCGGCAGCAGCATGACGCGAATAAAATCATTCTCCAGCCATACCGCCTGATACTCACGCATTTCGCGCTTGCCGGTCAGCGTATCAATCACGCCATAAGGGTAAACCGCCCCGGAAGAGCCCTGGTAGACGCGATGCTCGAGGAACATCGGGTTAGGGTCTTCTGCGCCGGTGGTCCATGTGGGGAGTGAAAGGGTTTCCTGCCAGACTTTTACCGCTCCGTACATAGCAACTCTCCAGTAAACAAATAACAGTGAATTGGGTGTTGCCAACAGTTTGAAACAGCCGTTTATGATTTAATCGCTTAATGCTCACGCAATACAGTTAACGAGGTTTAGTGAAATGCAGGAGTCAGGTCTCAACAATCAGCGGGTGCGCCAGCTTAACCGGCAAACCCTGATGAAGCTGGTATGGCGGCACAAGCGGCTGAGTAAATCGCAGTTTGCTCAGCACACAGGGCTGTCGATTCCGGCGGTCAGCAACATTCTGGAAGAGCTGGTGGCAGAGGGAAAACTCAGCCATTCCAGCGAAAACCTCAGCAGCCGGGGGCTTAACGGCGGCAGCTATCAGATCCCGCCGGAAGGGAATTACATTCTTTGCATGAACGTCACCCCCACCAGCATTGAAAGCCAGCTGTGCAACGCGCAGCTGTCGCCGATAGAGGAGTTCGAGCGCCGCTCAATTTCCGCCCCGTCTCCCCAGGCTTTATTAGCCGCCATTGAAGCCATCTGGCATCAGCGGCGCAAAAGCTGGCCGAAGAAAACCATCAACCTCGCGCTGGGGATCCACGGGCAGGTCGATCCCGTGACCGGCGTGTCGCAGACCATGCCCCAGGCGCCGTGGCGCGAAGCGGTGGAAATTAAGTATCTGCTGGAAGAAAAGCTCGGCGTCACGGTGCTGCTGGATAACGACTGCGTGATGCTTGCGCTGGCGGAAAAATGGCAGAACGCCGGGAATCGGGAGGATTTTTGCGTGCTCAACGTCGATTACGGCATCGGCTCTTCGTTCGTTATCAACGGGCAAATTTATCGCGGCAATCTCTACGGCAGTGGGCAAATTGGCCACACCATCGTCAACCCCGACGGCATGGCTTGCGACTGTGGGCGCTACGGCTGCCTGGAGACCGTGGCCTCATTAAGCGCGCTAAAAAAGCAGGCGCGTATCTGGCTTAAAACACATCCTGAAGCGCAGCATCAAGATCCGGAAAGGCTAACCTCCCGGCAGCTGGTTCAGGCGCTGCATGCGGGCGATGAAAGAGTGGCTCGCTGGGTGGAAGATTCGGCCAATGCTATTGGGCTTAGCCTGTATAACTTCCTTAATATTCTCAATATTAATCAAATCTGGTTTTACGGCCGCAGCTGCGAGTTTGGCGAGAACTGGCTGAACTCTATTAAACAGCGCATCGGTTTTAATCCGTTCGACCACGGCGACGCCTTAAAAAGCAACGCCACGCAAATAAACTTCGGCCAGCTAACGCGTGCCCAACAGGTCATGGGGATTGGTTATTTATATGTCGAGGCCGGGCTGATTAATGAATAAATCAGGTAACGTTAAAGCCTATATTTACTTTCATTCAAAACCAAAATACCAACAACAAATCCACATGCAAGATATGGCTAATTGATTAATTGGTCACTTAGTAATTTATGTTTACTGAATTATAAATCCTCGCGCAAGGTCTGGCTCAAAGTAGCTACCTACAATGAGCCTCGTTCGCTATTGCTTATTTGAACTGAATTTACCGCGATTAACAATTCCTATACTCAGGAGAACTCCAAATGGAATTAGCCCGCGCAAGTGAAGAAAGGGAACCGGAACGAACAGCCTTGCCCCGCGATAAGGTTTCATGGTCTACCGCCATTTCGTATGGCATGGGTAGCTTTGGTGCCAACGTGATGTATGCCTTTATTGCTATTTACCTGATGCTCTATTATACCGACAGCTTTGGTATTAAAGCCGCAGCCGTAGGTCTATTATTTTTGATTGCACGACTGGTTGACGGCGCAACGGATATCGCGTTAGGGATCCTGGTTGATAATACTAATACCCGCATGGGAAAATTTCGTCCATGGATTTTAGTGGGCAGTATTTTAGTTTCGCTGACGACCGTAGCCTGCTTCCTCAGCCCTGATTTATCGGAAGCCGGAAAGCTGGTTTACGCCTATTCAACCTATATTTTATGGAGCATTTGCTTTGCCATTATCGACATTCCTTATTGGTCATTGTCGGCGGCAATAACGCAGAACCCCACCGAAAGAACCAAGGTTATTACCATTCCACGGACCATTGCGACATTCGGTTTTCTGTCCGTCAGTGCGGCCACGCTATGGCTGGTAAAATTCGTTGGCAGCTGGTGGGGCGTGGCGCTGATTTATAGCCTGGTTTTTCTCGCCTGTATGCTGATTACCTTTTTTGGCGTCAAGGAAAAACACGTTGTGCCGCGTAAAGAACGGCAGAGTTTTAAAGGCTTCTGGACGTTGCTAAAACAGCATCGACCGCTGCGTTTATTGCTCGCCGGCATGTTTTTATTGGAAATGATCGGCGTTATTCGCGGCACTTTCCAGCTCTATTTCTTCATTTATAATTTGAACGCCGAAATGATGCTCGGCGCGTTTCTCACGGTGTCGATGGTGGCCCAGGTGCTAGGCGCGGTTTGCTCCCCGTTTATCTCGGCCAAAATAGGCAAAAAGAATACCGCGCTTTATAGCAGCGCGCTGATGGGCCTCGCCTGTATGACGCTGTTCTTTTTCCAGAGCAATATAATTTTGATTTTCGCCGTCGGCGCCCTGGCACCGTTCTGCGGCGGCATTGGTCAGATATCGCTTTATTCGATGGTGGCAGACTGCGTTGAATACGGCGAATGGCGCAGCGGCAACCGTTCGGAAGGCATGGTTTTCTCCCTCAATATCTTCAAAACCAAACTCTCCGGTGCCATTGGCGGCGCGATCGGCGGCTTCATGCTTTCCTGGGCGGGCTATATACCTCACCAAGTTCAGGCCGTCGAAACCGCCATGTGGATTGGGCTGTTGTTTACCTTAATTCCCGGCCTGCTAACCCTTCTAAGCCTGATCCCACTGGCGCGCTACGAAATAACCGAGAAGCGCTTCTACGAAATCCTCGACGATATTCACCAACGCAATGCCGCATCTGCCCTGGAGGCAAAAGTATGATTAGCTGGAACGCTGAGCTACAGAGTTTTCATCTGCATAACGACCAAATCAGTTATGTGTTGGGCATAGCGCACGATCGATATCTGGTGCATTGCTACTGGGGCAAGCGCATTGCGCGCTGTAGCCAGCCGCATGATTACCCAAAGCTGGATCGCTCCTCGTTTTCGCCAACGCCTTCCGGCTGGCCTGACAGAACGTTTTCGCTGGACACCGTGCTGCAGGAATATCCGGGCCACGGTGCGGGAGATTATCGGGAACCGGCTTTCGAAGTACGCTATGCGGACGGCAACCAGGTCAGCAATCTGCATTATCTTTCTCACCGCATAGAGGCAGGTAAACCAACGCTTGAAGGCCTGCCCGCCACCTGGGCTAGCGAACAGCGGGACGTGGAAACGCTGGTCATCACTCTCGCCGATCCGGTTACGCATTTGCAGGTTGAACTGAGCTACAGCATTTTTAGCGACCAGCCGATCGTCACTCGCAGCGCACGTATCACCAACAAAGCAGGGGAGCCTCTGCGCTTACTGCGGGCCCTGAGCTGCGCGCTGGATCTCCCTGACGCTGATTTTGAGCAAATTCAGTTCCCCGGGACCTGGGCCAGAGAGCGCCAGCTTCACCGCCAGCCGCTGCACCCCGGCATTACGGTGCTGGACAGCAAGCGTGGGGCGAGCAGCACCCACCAGCAGCCTTTTATCGGCCTCGTCCGCCCGGAAACCACCGAAATGCAGGGCGAAGCCTGGGGCTTACATCTGGTTTACAGCGGCAATTTTACCGCCCGCACCGAAGTAGATGCCTACCGCCAGACCCGGCTTTTGCTGGGCATTAATCCGCACGGATTTGGCTGGCAATTAGCGCCGGGCGAAACGTTCCAGACGCCTGAAGCGGTGCTGGCATGGTCGGATAAAGGCTTGAATGGCCTGTCGCAGGCGCTGCATCGGCTGTACCGCGATAACCTGGTGCGTGGAGAACACAGGCACCGGACTCGCCCTATCCTCGCCAATAACTGGGAGTCCACCTACTTCGATTTTGACGAGCAAAAACTGCTGCACTTTGCGGAAAACGCCAAACGGCTGGGCGTTGAACTGCTGATGCTCGACGACGGCTGGTTCGGGCAGCGAGATGCCGACACGTCTTCACTGGGGGACTGGTTCATCAACAGCCAGAAATTCCCTCACGGCCTGCGGCCGCTCATCGACAAGGTGCATCAGCTGGAGATGAAGTTCGGCCTGTGGTTTGAACCTGAGATGATTTCCCGCCGCAGCGAGCTGTTTGCCAGCCACCCGGACTGGGTGATTCATGCGGGCAAACAGCCGCTGTCCGAAGGGCGTAATCAGTACATCTTAGATTTGGGACGCCACGAGGTGCGCGAGAATATTCTTGCCCAGCTAAGTACCTTCCTGGACACGCATCCGGTGGACTACATCAAATGGGATATGAACCGTAATATGACCGAAGTGGGTTCAGCTTCCGCCCTACCGGGCCAGCAGCAGGAAACCGCGCATCGCTATATGCTGGGGCTTTATGCCCTGCTTGAGGCCCTGATCGCACGCTACCCGCATATTCTTTTTGAATGCTGCGCCGGGGGCGGGGGCCGTTTCGATCCGGGGATGCTGTATTACATGCCTCAGGCTTGGGTCAGCGACAATACCGATGCCGCTTCAAGGGTGCATATTCAATACTCCACCAGCCTGCTCTACCCGCCCATTATGCAATGCGCCCACGTTTCAGAAGTGCCCAATCACCAAATGGGGCGCTCCACCAGCATGGACATGCGCGGCGCGGTTGCCATGAGCGGCAACTATGGGCTGATGCTCGACCTGATGCGCAGTGACAGCGAGCGCGACCAGGCCGTTACTCAGCAAATCGCCTTCTATAAAAAGCATCGGCAATTGCTGCAGTTCGGCACCTTCTGGCGACTGATCAGCCCCTGGGATAACCCCGATTTTGCCGCATGGATGTTCGTGTCGCCGAACAAAAGCGAGGCCCTTTTGATGGCTTTTTCTCTCGTCAGCCAGGCCTCTGCGCCGCTGCGTAAACTTCGCCTCGCCGGGTTGGATCCCTCAGGCCGGTATCAGATAGACCAGGCAGAGAGTCCCCACGGCGGTGACGAGCTGATGTATCGGGGAATCTATATCGATCCGCCCCTCAGCCGCGACTACGTTAGCCGTATCTGGCATCTAACTCGCCTTCCATAACCTGCGGGGGCTAATGCCCCCAATTTTCACGCGTTGTATTGTTATCTTCACAAGGAAGAGGCATTCCCCTATGCGTTATTTAACCTCTGTTTGTTGCCCTCTCTGTTTAACAGCCACATTTGTTTTACCCGTTTGCACCCCAGCTCACGCCGCTGGCTTCGTCGATGACTCTATCCTAATGGGAGGAGTCTATTACTCTCAGCGCTACCGCGATAAGCGAGATATGACCCCCGGTAGCCCAAATTACGGCCACTACGTGGAAGATCTTCATCACGCTACGTTTAACGCTAATCTCGATTTTAGTTCCGGCTATATCGCCGATACCGTTGGCTTCGACGTAGCGGGTTTTGTGGCTGAAAATCTTGCCACCGGCGATGCGGCACACCCGAATGAAATCGGCCTGAGTGCGGCCAACCAGCGCTGGGGCGAGCACTGGGCGGGCGATAAAGGCGGCTTTAATCTTTATAAAGCGGCCCTGAAGTTCAAATATGATAATTACTGGCTTCATGCGGGATACATTCAGCCCACCGGGCAGACGCTGGTCGGGGTTCACTGGGGCTTCGTGCCTGGCGCTTATCAGGGTGCAGAAGCTGGCGGTCGGTGGGACTTCGGTGAATCGGGCGTGCTGTCCGGCTCTTATTTCTGGGCCAATCAATATAAAGCGCCCTGGTATACGGAAATGTACGAATTCCGCGCCGCCGACAACACCACCAAAGTCAATTACCTCCAGGCGCTGGGCCTGCGTTACGACTTCAAAAACAAGCTTGTCCTGGAGGCCTCATGGGCGCAGGCCGCTGATTTTATGGATCAGTATATGGGCAAGATTTCCTACAGCTTCCCGGTTGCAGAGCGGGATTTGCGCGTCAGCTACCAGTTTTACGGGGCCAAAGATAAGGTCGGCAATAATACCCCTGCCGCCTACGGTTCGATAAACGATGAGTATGACGGGCTGGCGTGGCTGCAGGGCATCACCCTTGGTTATACCGTGGATGCGCTGGATTTTCGTCTTGAAGCTCAAACGGTTCACGCCCCAGGCAATCAGGGCTTCTTTCTGCAGCGCATTACCCCGGCTTACGCCAGCTCTAACGGGCGCATGGATATCTGGTGGGATGCGGCCTCCGACTTCAACGCTAACGGAGAAACCTCAGTGTTTGGCGGCGTGACTTACGACCTGAAAAACTATGATTTGCCAGGCTGGTCAGTTGGCGCTGGCTATGTCTATGCCTGGGGCGCGAAACCTTGCACCACCTGTACAGTAGACGGCGTGCTGGCCGATCAAAGCCAGCGAATCAATGAGTCGGCCTGGACGCTGAATATCGCCCATACCGTGCAAACCGGTCGCCTGAAAGGCTCGCTCTTCAATCTGCATTACATCAATTACGACAACCACGGCAGCAACCCTAACTACGGCGGCGGGTATAACAATATGTTCCAGGACGAAATAGACATTAAATTCAACGTTATCATGCCGTTCACCATTTTCGGATGAAGCGGACTGAGCGTCGTAAAATAAAAAACATTCACTAACACAAACAGCGTGGTACAGGCGCAGCGGCAATGGCAGGCTCCGGTTTTGTGTATTAACTTTAACTTGAGTCCACTACAGGCGAGCCCGCTATGAACACACTACGCTATTTCGATTTTGGTCAATCACGTGCCCTGATCCTGCTTATTGCTCGTATTGCGTTGATTCTGCTGTTCATTATTTTCGGCTTGCCGAAGATCAGCGGATTCAGCGGCACCGTTGCCTATATGGAGCATCTTGGTACTCCCCTGCCAACGCTTGCGGCGGTGATTGCGGTGTTTATGGAAGTTGCTGCCGCTATCCTGGTCATCATCGGGTTCTTTACCCGCCCGCTGGCCATTTTGTTTGTGTTTTATACCCTCGGGACGGCGGTTATCGGCCATCACTACTGGAATATGACCGGCGACGCGGTGATGCCGAATATGATTAATTTCTATAAAAACATCAGTATAGCTGGCGGATTCCTGCTGCTGGCGGTGACTGGCCCCGGCGCTATTTCCGTCGACAAGCGCTAAATCCCTTCCTCGCTTAAAGGCCGCTTATGCGGCCTTTTTCATTCGTCTCCGCACCCATCCCGCTTGACTCGCTTCAGCTCACAAATTCGTAACATTCTTTCGCTGGCTGACGGTTTCTCTTTCCTCCCACACGCCATCTTTAAGCCAAATTGTTTTATTTTTGTTAATTTATAGTTGCCAAATGGCGTTTAATTAACACCAACAAACCCGACCAGTATAAAAAAACATCATATATTTAACCATTTTTTAACCAAATAAGATCCAAAAACAAACAATAATGGGCACCAATCACATTTAGAAAAACTGCGATTCATTCTCTCTTCCCTTCGTTGCTAGTCTCCTCTCCGTGACATGCCTCAGTCCCTCATAAAAAGGTACACCTATGAAATTCAAACTCGCATTACTCAGTGCAACCCTGATTTCTGCATGCATGTTGTCCGGTACGGCCGTTGCGGCGGATAAGTATGAAATCGCAGTGGTGGCGAAAGTCACCGGGATCCCATGGTTCAACCGGATGGAAACCGGCGTCAATGAAGCAGCGAAAAAACTCAACGTTAACGCGTACCAGACCGGTGCCGCTACGCCCGATCCCGCTCAGCAGGTCAAGGTGATTGAGGATCTGATCGCCAAGAAAGTGAACGCCATCATCGTGGTGCCTAACGATGCTAAAGTGCTGGAGCCGGTGCTGAAAAAAGCGCGCGATCAGGGCATCGTGGTGCTGACCCATGAATCACCTGACCAGCAAATCGGCCAGTGGGATATCGAAACCATCGACAGCGAGAAATACGCTCAGGCCAACATGGATGAGCTGGCGAAAGACATGGGCGGCAAAGGCGGCTACGCGATTTACGTCGGCTCGCTGACCGTGCCTTTGCATAACGCCTGGGCAGACTCCGCGATTAAGTACCAGAAAGAAAAATACCCGGATATGTTTGAAGTAACTTCGCGCCTGCCGGTGGCTGAGAGCATCGACAAATCCTACTCCACCACGCTCGACCTGATGAAAACCTACCCGCAGATGAAAGGCGTGATCGGCTTTGGTTCCCTCGGCCCAATCGGCGCGGGCCAGGCGGTTCAGAAGAAACGCGCGAAGGATAAACTGGCGGTAGTTGGCATTGCCATGCCGGGCCAGGCCGCGCCTTACCTGATGCGCGGCGACATTAAAAAGGCGCTGCTCTGGGATCCTAAAGATGCCGGTTATGCGCTTGTCACCGTGGCCGACCAGCTGCTGCAGGGCAAAGCCGTCACCAAAGACCTGACCATTGACGGTCTGGGCAAGGCCGATGTCGACATGGATAAGAAAGTGATCCGCTTTAACAAGATCCTCGAAGTCACCAAAGATAACGCTCAGTCACTCGGTTTCTAAGGCACTTAAGCCAACACCAGGGAAACCGGAACGCCGGTCAATTGGCCGGCCTTCTCCAACAAGATTATTTTGTCGCGCCCACGTCGGGCGCAGGCAGGGGCATTACCCATGACCGACACTTCCGCATTTATCACTCTTGAGAATATCAGCAAGGAATTCCCGGGCGTGCGGGCGCTGGATAACGTCAATCTGACGCTCAAAAAAGGCGAAGTCCATTGCCTGGCCGGACAAAACGGCTGCGGTAAAAGCACGATTATTAAAGTGATTTCCGGCGTCTATCACCCGGAAAAAGGAGCGCAGATTGCCCTCGACGGCAAACTGTTCCACAGCCTGACGCCCACGCTGTCCGCTCATTACGGCATCCAGGTGATCTACCAGGATCTCTCTTTGTTCCCCAATTTCAGCGTGGCCGAGAATATCGCCGTGCACCGCTACCAGCCCGGCGGCAGCCTGTGGGTTAACCGTAGCGCGATGAAAGCCCAGGCGCTGGCGGCCATGAAACGCATCGGCGTGTCGCTCGATCCTGACAAAAAGGTGGAAAAGCTGTCGATAGCCGACCGCCAGCTGGTCGCTATTTGCCGCGCCATTGCCGCCGATGCCCGGCTGGTTATCATGGACGAGCCGACAGCTTCTCTGACTCGCCTGGAGGTTAACGGCCTGCTGCGCGTGGTAAATGAACTCAAAGCGGACGGTATCTGCGTGGTGTTTGTCAGCCATCGGCTGGACGAGGTGATGGAAGTCGCCGACCGCATCAGCGTGATGCGCGACGGGAAGCTGGTCGGGACCTGGCAAGCCAGCGAGCTGGACAGCAATGAGCTTGCCTTCCTGATGACCGGGCAGCGCTTCCACTACAGCCCTCTCCCGGAAAAGCCACCGACAGAAAAACAGCCGATGCTGGAGCTGCGTGGCCTCAGCCGCAAAGGCAAATACCACAACATTAGTCTGGCGCTGCGCAGCGGCGAGATTGTCTCCATCGTCGGCCTGCTCGGCTCTGGCCGTACCGAATTGTGCATGAGCCTGTTCGGCATGACGCAGCCGCAAAGCGGTGAGATGCTGATCGACGGCGTGCCGGTGAGGTTTCGCAACAATCACGATGCGATAAAACACGGCATCGGCTACGTCTCTGAAGATCGCCTGACCCAGGGACTGATCATGGAACAGTCGATCTACGACAATACCATCGTGACGGTTTTCGATCGGCTCCATACCCCCGCCGGGCTGCTCGATCACGCCAAAGCCCGAACCCTGGTGGCCGATCTCATTCGCGAACTGAACATTAAAGTCTCCGATGCCGGGCTACCGGTAAAAACACTTTCAGGCGGCAACGCCCAGAGGATCGCCATCGCCAAATGGGTGGCGACTAATCCACAAATATTAATTCTCGACTCACCCACGGTGGGGGTGGATATCGCCAACAAAGAAGGCATTTACCAAATCGCCCGCGCCCTGGCAGAACAGGGGCTGGCGGTACTGATGATTTGCGATGAAATCCCGGAGGCGTATTACAACAGCCACCGCGTGCTGGTGATGCGCCGGGGCGAACTGGTCGCAGAGTTTACTCCTCATCGCTGTAGCGAACAGGACATTGCTGAGGTGGTCAATGAATAACCCTCGTTTCTCCCGCCTGCTCGGGCAACATGAATTCTGGCTTGGGCTGCTGGTGATTGCGCTGGCCGTTGGCCTGAGCATCAGCACCGATGAGTTTTTGTCGCTCGGTAACCTGACCGACGTCGCCACTAGCTACGCCATTCTCGGCATTCTGGCCTGTGGGCTGTTCGTGGTGCTTATTTCCGGGGGGATTGATATCTCGTTCCCGGCGATGACCGCGATTGCCCAATACGTCATGGCAAGCTGGGTTATCGCCCACGGCGGCAACTTTGCGCTGGCGCTGGTGATGTCTATCGCCGTCGGGCTGCTGCTCGGGCTTATCAACGGCTTCCTGGTTTACTGGCTGCGGGTGCCGGCGATCATCATTACCATCGCCACCCTCAACCTTTACTACGGCCTGCTGGTTTACCTCACCAAAGGCACGTGGCTGTACGGCTTCCCGGACTGGTTTATGAACGGCATTAACTGGTTCTCTTTCACCGCCAAAGACGGCTATCAGTACGGGTTAACTCTGCCGCTGCTGTGCCTGGCAGCGGTGATTATCTTCACCGCCGTGCTGATGAACTACACCCGCCCTGGCCGCCAGATTTATGCCATGGGCGGCAACCGCGAGGCGGCATCTCGTCTGGGGATGAACCTGCTTAAGCTGCATTTTTACGTCTACGGCTACATGGGCATTCTGGCCGGCATCGCCGCCGTGGTACAGGCGCAGATAACCCAGTCCGTCGCCCCTAACTCGCTGCTGGGCTTTGAGCTGACGGTGCTGGCGGCAGTGGTTCTCGGCGGGACAAGCATGAGCGGCGGGCGCGGGACGCTCACCGGCACCCTGCTCGGGGTTATCCTGCTGGCCTTCTTACAAAACGGCCTGACGCTGCTGAGCGTGTCCTCTTACTGGCATGCCGTGTTCAGCGGCGTGATTATCCTGGTCAGCATCAGCGCCACGGCCTGGAATGAAAAACGCAAACTCGCAAGGGAGCTTTGAGATGAAAACCTTCGCCAGATTTTTACCCGGTGATGCCATCATCCGGCTGCAGTGCGTGATCATTGTGGTGGTTGCCGTCGCGTTTTCGCTGCTGCTGGGCGGGCGTTTCTTTAGCCTCGCCAACTTCCAGTCTATCGGTTCGCAGCTGCCTGTTCTTGGCATGCTGGCGCTGGGCATGGGGATGACGATGCTGACCGGCGGCATCAACCTGTCGATTATTGCCGGGGCGAACGCCTGTTCGCTGGTGATGGCGGCGATTATCGTCAGCCACCCGGATAACCCGCTGTTCTTCGCGCTGGCTTTACTCGCCGGTATTGCCGTGGCGGTGGCAATCGGCACGCTGAACGGCGCGCTGGTCGCCTGGGTCGGCGTTTCGCCTATCCTTGCCACGCTCGGCACCATGACGCTGATTTCCGGCCTCAACATTTTGCTGTCTAACGGCACGGTGATTTCCGGCTTCCCAGCGGCAATTCAGTACCTGGGCAACGCCACGCTGCTCGGGATCCCGGTCGCGCTGCTGCTGTTCCTGCTGGTTGCCGTTTTACTCTGGGTGCTGCTGGAGCACACCACGCTCGGGCGCAGCCTGTATCTTGTCGGCTCCAACGAACAGGCGACCCGCTACAGCGGCGTTAACACCGTGCGGGTGCAGATATCGGTGTACGTTATTTCCGCCCTGCTCGGCTGGGTGGCCGCCATTCTGATGATGGCTAAATTCAACTCGGCCAAAGCCGGGTACGGCGAGTCTTACCTGCTGGTGACCATCCTTGCCTCGGTGCTGGGCGGCATTAACCCGGACGGCGGTTTTGGCCGCGTTATCGGCCTGGTGCTGGCGCTCATCGTGCTGCAAATGCTGGAAAGTGGCTTTAATTTGCTGGGGATTAGCAGTTATCTGACCATGGCGCTCTGGGGCGCGGTGCTGATCCTCTTTATCGCATTACAGAATCGTAAAGCCTGAGTTCAGGAGAATCATTATGGCGAGTTACTTCATTGGGGTGGATGTAGGGACGGGGAGCGCCCGCGCGGGCGTCTTTGATCTGAATGGCAGAATGGTAGGCCAGGCCAGCCGGGCAATAGAGCTTTATCGCCCGCAGGCGGATTTCGTCGAGCAATCCTCGGACAATATCTGGCAGGCGGTCTGCAACGCGGTGCGGGATGCGGTAAACCAGGCCGATATTAACCCGATTCAGGTTAAGGGGCTGGGCTTCGACGCCACCTGTTCTCTGGTGGTGCTGGATAAAGAAGGCAAACCGCTGACCGTCAGCCCTTCCGGGCGCAGCGAACAAAACATCATCGTGTGGATGGATCACCGCGCCATTACCCAGGCCGACAGGATTAATGCCCTGCACCACCGCGTGCTGGATTACGTGGGCGGGATTATTTCCCCGGAGATGCAAACGCCAAAACTACTGTGGCTCAAGCAGCACATGCCGAATACCTGGTCGAACGCGGGCTACTATTTTGACCTGCCGGATTTCCTGACCTGGCGCGCCACCGGGGATGATACCCGCTCGCTCTGCTCCACCGTTTGTAAATGGACCTATATGGGCCACGAAGACAAATGGGACAGCAGCTACTTCCGCCAGATTGGGCTGGAAGATTTGCTGGAGCATGATGCGGAAAAAATTGGTCGCTATGTGAAAACCATGGGCGAACCGCTGGGCCACGGCCTGACCCAGCGTGCCGCAAGCGAAATGGGGCTGATTGCCGGCACCGCCGTCAGCGTTTCTATTATCGATGCTCATGCGGGCACGCTCGGCACACTCGGCGCCTGCGGCGTTTCAGGTGAAGTGGCAGACTTTGACCGCCGCGTGGCGCTGATCGGAGGCACCTCTACCGGCCATATGGCGATTTCAAAAGAGGCGCGCTTTATCAACGGCGTTTGGGGGCCGTATTATTCTGCGGTGCTGCCGGGTTACTGGCTCAACGAAGGCGGCCAGTCGGCTACCGGGGCGCTGATCGACCATATTATTCAGTCTCACCCATGCTATGAAACGCTGCTTGCCCAGGCGAAGGCTCAGGGCCAGACTATTTATGAACAGCTGAACGCCCTGCTGCGCAAAATGGCCGGTGAGCCGGAGAACATCGCCTTCCTGACGAAGGATATGCACATCCTGCCCTACTTCCACGGCAACCGCTCACCGCGCGCTAACCCGACGCTGACCGGCGTCATCAGCGGGCTGAAACTTTCCCGCACGCCGGAAGATATGGCCCTGCAATACCTGGCCACGATTCAGGCCATCGCGCTCGGCACCCGCCATATTATCGAAACCATGAACCACAGCGGCTACACCATCGACACCGTCATGGCGAGCGGCGGCGGCACCAAAAATCCAATCTTCGTTCAGGAACACGCCAACGCCACCGGCTGCGCCATGCTGCTGCCGGAAGAGAGCGAGGCGATGCTGCTGGGCAGCGCAATGATGGGCACCGTGGCGGCAGGCGTGTTTGACTCCTTCCCCGAAGCCATGTCGGTGATGAGCCGCATCGGTAAAACGGTCACGCCGCAAACCAACCGCATCAAGCAGTACTACGACCGCAAATACAAAGTGTTCCACGAGATGTATCTCGACCACATGAAGTATCGCCAACTGATGCAGGAGGATGCATGAGTGCCTCCTGGCAACAGGCCGTAAACGCGTGGGAAACCTGCAGCCGCGAACTTGCGGCGCTGGAACACCATCTGGATGAGCCGCAGTGGCTCGCCTTGCTGGCCGAACTGAGAAACTGTAAAGGCAAGATTGTGGTCACCGGCGTAGGCACTTCCGGTATCGCGGCGAGAAAAATTGCCCATATGCTCGCCTGCGTGGAGCGCCCGGCGATTTATCTCAGCGCGACCGATGCAGCCCATGGCGATTTAGGTTTTTTACGTGAAGACGATCTGATGATTATGCTTTCGCGCGGCGGAAATTCTGATGAGCTAACGCGCCTGCTGCCGGGGCTGGCAACCAGAAACGTGCCACTCATCAGCGTAACGGAAAACCCGAACTCGGCCATAGCCACGGCGGCCAGGCTGGTGATATCCACCGGCGTGAAGAACGAAATGGATCCGCTGAACATGCTGGCGACCACGTCGATAATCCTGGTGCTGGCGATCTTTGATGCCGCCTGCGCCTGCCTGATGAGCGAGAGCGGCTACTCGAAAGAGACGCTGCTGGCGGTTCATCCCGGCGGGGATGTGGGGCTGACGCTCAGCCAGCAGAAATAAAAAAGGCTCCCGCCTGGGAGCCTTTCTACATTTCAGCTTAACGGTTATGCGTAAACCGGGAAGCGGGCACAGATATCCAGCACTTTACCTTTGACGCGCTCGATCACCGCTTCGTCATTGATATTGTCCAGAACGTCACACATCCAGCCAGCCAGCTCTTTCACTTCTGCTTCTTTGAAACCGCGGCGAGTGACAGCCGGAGAACCGATACGGATACCGGAAGTCACGAACGGGCTCTTCGGATCGTTTGGCACGCTGTTTTTGTTCACGGTGATGTTGGCGCGGCCCAGGGCAGCGTCAGCTTCTTTACCGGTCAGGTTTTTGTCCACCAGATCCAGCAGGAACAGGTGGTTTTCAGTCCCGCCGGAGACCACTTTGTAGCCACGGTTCAGGAACACTTCCACCATCGCTTTGGCGTTTTTGGCAACCTGCTGCTGGTAAACCTTGAACTCTGGCTCCATGGCTTCTTTCAGCGCCACGGCTTTGGCCGCGATAACGTGCATCAGCGGGCCGCCCTGTGCGCTTGGGAACACGGCAGAGTTCAGTTTCTTATAAAGATCTTCGTCGCCGCCCTTCGCCAGGATCAGGCCACCGCGTGGACCCGCCAGGGTTTTGTGGGTGGTGGTGGTCACAACGTGAGCGTGTGGCACCGGGTTCGGGTAAACGTCTGCGGCAATCAGACCCGCAACGTGTGCCATGTCAACGAACAGGTAAGCACCGATGCTGTCTGCGATTTCACGCATTTTTGCCCAGTCAACCACGCCGGAGTAGGCAGAGAAGCCGCCGATGATCATCTTCGGCTTGTGCTCTTTAGCCTGCTTAGCCATGTCTTCGTAGTCAATTTTACCGGACTCATCAATACCGTAAGGAATGATGTTGTACAGTTTGCCGGAGAAGTTAACCGGGGAGCCGTGAGTCAGGTGGCCGCCCTGCGCCAGGTTCATACCCAGCACGGTATCGCCCGGCTGCAGCAGCGCGGTGTATACCGCGAAGTTAGCCTGGGAGCCGGAGTGCGGCTGCACGTTCGCATAGTCTGCGCCAAACAGCTCTTTGGCACGGTCGATAGCCAGCTGCTCGACGATATCCACATATTCGCAACCGCCGTAGTAGCGCTTGCCTGGGTAACCTTCAGCATATTTGTTTGTCAGCTGAGAACCCTGAGCCTGCATCACGCGCGGGCTGGTGTAGTTTTCGGAGGCGATCAGTTCAATGTGCTCTTCCTGACGTACTTTCTCTTGCTCCATGGCCTGCCACAGCTCGGCATCATAATCGGCAATGTTCATTTCACGCTTTAACATTCGCATCTCCTGACTCAGCTAACGGTAAAAATTTTACTGCAATGAGGGGGCCCTTTTGGGCGACGGGCAACAGTGTAAACCGAAACCCTTCCCGGTGATAGGGCTTGACAGAGGTTTTTACGCAAACGATTACCCAGGCATGAAATCAGGCTTTCAGGCAATAAAATAAGCGCTTTTTTGCCGGATATTTCTTCATCAACGAGATGCGTATTTTTCATGTTCTGTGACCTCAGTCGTTAACAACGATAACCCATTTACAACATAAGGCCATTTCTATAAGATGCATTTAAAATGCAATTTATACACTACGCTGTTTATGGAGACCGCCATGCTAGACGCACAAACCATCGCCGTTGTTAAGTCGACTATCCCTCTGCTGGCCGCCACCGGCCCCAAGCTCACCGCCCACTTCTACGAGCGTATGTTCAGCCATAACCCTGAGCTGAAAGAGATTTTTAATATGAGCAACCAGCGCAACGGCGATCAGCGTGAAGCGCTGTTCAACGCCATTTGCGCCTATGCGGCAAACATTGAAAACCTGGCCGCGCTGCTGCCTGCCGTGGAGAAAATCGCCCAGAAGCACACCACCTTCCAGATCCAACCCGAGCAGTACAACATCGTGGGCGGCCACCTGCTGGCAACCCTGGACGAGATGTTCAGCCCGGGGCAGGAAGTGCTGGACGCATGGGGTAAAGCCTACGGCGTGCTGGCTCAGGTCTTCATTAACCGCGAGTCGGAGATTTACCAGGATAACGCCGCTAAGCAGGGCGGCTGGGAAGGCACTCGGCCGTTCACCATCGTTGAGAAAAAGGAACAAAGCTCGCTGATCGCCAGCTTTGAACTGATTCCGCTCGACGGCGGCCCGGTGGCAGATTACCAGCCGGGACAATACCTTGGCGTCTGGCTGAAGCCCGCCGGTTTCCCGCATCAGGAAATTCGCCAGTATTCTTTGACCCGCCAGCCGAACGGTAAAAGCTACCGTATCGCCGTTAAGCGTGAAGATAAGGGCATGGTCTCAAACTGGCTGCACAATCACGCTCAGGCCGGGGATCGGGTGCATCTTGCCTCGCCGGCAGGGGATTTTTTCATGGACGTTAAACCAGAAACGCCGGTGACGCTGATCTCCGCAGGCGTGGGCCAGACGCCAATGCTTGCGATGCTGGATACGCTGGCGAACAGCGGCCATCAGGCACAGGTAAACTGGCTGCACGCTGCCGAACACGGTGGGGTCCATGCGTTTGACGAGGAAGTGAAAGGCCTTGGCGCTAAGCTGCCGAAGTTTGAAAGCCACGTCTGGTACCGCGAGCCGTCCGCAGAGGATCGTGAACTGGCGCGCTTTAACTCCACGGGGTTGATGAACTTGCTGGAAATTGAAGGGAAATTAAGCGACCCGGCGATGCAGTTTTATCTCTGCGGCCCGATCAACTTTATGCGTTTTGCCGCAGAACAGCTGGTGAAGATTGGCGTGGATAAAGACAGCATTCACTATGAGTGTTTTGGCCCGCACAAGGTGATGTAGTTCAGTACGGATGCCCCTCACCCCAGCCCTCTCCCCAAAGGGGCGAGGGGGTAAAGGACAGATTCTGCCCAAGGGTGAGGGTAAAAATCTACATCAAATCGCCGCGTCGTCTTCTTCACCGGTACGGATACGCACCACGCGCGCCACATCGAAGACGAAAATCTTGCCGTCGCCGATCTTGCCGGTCTGAGCCGTACGAATAATGGTATCCACGCAGGTATCAACGATGTCGTCGGTGACCACGATTTCAATTTTTACTTTCGGCAGAAAATCCACCATGTACTCGGCACCGCGGTACAGTTCGGTGTGCCCTTTCTGACGGCCAAAGCCTTTAACTTCCGTCACCGTCATGCCGGTGATGCCTACTTCAGCCAGCGCTTCACGCACATCGTCCAGTTTGAAAGGTTTAATAATCGCATCAATTTTTTTCATGGTATTACCGGTATCCCCGCGCGGCGTTTTTACTATTAGTAATCGGTTGCTCACACTATCACAGCCTACTCTTTAAAGTCATTGGCCTCGAGTTCATGCCTGGCCAGTAATTTATAGAATTCGGTTCGGTTACGCCCCGCCATACGTGCAGCATGGGTGACATTCCCCTTGGTAATTTGCAGCAGCTTACGTAGATAGTTTAGCTCGAACTGGTTGCGGGCTTCGACAAATGTCGGCAAGGCGGTGTTTTCACCTTCCAGCGCCTGCTCCACCAGCGCTTCGCCAATCACCGGGGCTGAGGTTAGCGCCACGCATTGCTCAATGACGTTCACCAGCTGGCGCACGTTACCCGGCCAGCTCGCCGTCATCAGGCGCTTCATGGCATCGGTCGAGAAACTACGAACGAACGGCTTATGCCTGTCGGCGGACTGACGTAATAAATGATTCGCCAGCAGCGGGATATCTTCAGCACGTTCGTGCAAAGCAGGGATTTTCAGGTTCACGACGTTAAGGCGATAGAAGAGATCTTCACGAAACTCGCCGCGCTCCATCGCTTTAGGCAGGTCCCGGTGCGTGGCGGAGATAATGCGCACGTCAATGTCCAGGTCGCGGTTGCTGCCCAGCGGACGAACTTTCCGCTCCTGCAGGACACGCAGCAGCTTAACCTGGAGCGGAATCGGCATATCACCGATTTCATCGAGAAACAGGGTTCCGCCTTCCGCCGCCTGGAACAGCCCTTCACGGCTGCTGACCGCGCCGGTAAACGCCCCGCGCGCATGACCAAACAGCTCGGACTCCAGCAGCTGCTCCGGCAACGCGCCACAGTTAATGGCGATAAAAGCTTTTTTACTGCGTGGGCTGGCGTTGTGTATCGCCTGAGCCAGGATCTCTTTCCCGGTCCCGCTTTGCCCGTTAATCAACACGCTGACGTCCGACTGCGCCACCATGCGCGCCTGTTCGAGCAGGCGCTGCATAATTGGGCTGCGGGTCACAATGGTATCCCGCCACATGTCATCTCCGGCAATGACCGTATGCTCCAGCGCATTGTCGATGGCCTGATAGAGCGCATCTCTGTCTACCGGTTTAGTCAGGAAGCTGAACACGCCCTGCTGGGTCGCCGCCACGGCATCCGGAATGGAACCGTGGGCGGTCAGAATGATCACCGGCAATCCCGGCTGACCTTTTTGGATCTCCGCGAACAGCGCCATGCCGTCCATTTCATCCATTCTGAGGTCGCTAATCACCAGATCGATTTTTTCTCGCGCAAGGACCTTCAGCCCTTCGGCGCCGCTTTCCGCCGTGGTGACCGTATAGCCCTCGCTCGAAAGGCGCATTCCCAGCAGCTTGAGCAGGCCAGGATCGTCATCCACTAACAATAAGCGCGCGGGTTTCCTTTGCGTCATGGTTTTGCCTCCGGCTGCGATTTGTTTGAAGCGTCGTCATCGTTGTCGTCCGAACTGTGCGTGTCCGGCACTAAATTGCTTCCCGGCTTGCGGCTTGAAAGCTGACGTTCAATATCGGTAAGGTTTTCCAGCTTGCGCGTGGTGAGGTCAAGCTGGCTGCGCAGGCGCTGCTGCTGCTCGCGCAGCGTATCCAGCTCGCCGTCGGTTGATTGCTGAAGCTTGCTGTAGCGCGTGCGCTCATCCGAGAGTTTGAGCAAAGAAGACTGGCCGTCGCGCCAAATCTCAAACAGAGAACGGACCTGCACCGGCACCTCATGGGTCATGGTGTCGAGCTGGGTCATGTAGCGGCGGCGCTCGGTCGGGGTAATTTTAGCCGTAGAGAGCAAAATGCCGCGCTTGAACGTATCCTGCCAGGTTTCTGCCGGCCACTGCCGAGCTTCCGCCCTGGCTTCTGCCGGCGGCAGGCGCTGGGCGCAGTCCATGCCGCGCAGCCAGTAAAGTGGATTGCTGCTGACGTCATGCCCCGTCAGCGCCCATATTTCGGCGCAGTCCGTGGACAGGTAATCAGGAATTTGTTGTTCCGGGATATGCGGTTTGTGGGCCTCGTCAAGGCTGCTGGAAACGCTTTTGGCCACGCAGCCCGTCAGCAGTGCGGCACCTGCCAGTGCGCCGGATACCCAGCAAATGAGGCGAGGCAAAGCCCCGCGGCGTGGCTCACGCAATAAAAGTACTTTCATCGTTTTAATCATTCTCAGGGAAAACCGGTAATTCGATACGGAAACAAACTTCCGCGCTGTTAGCGTTAATCAGGCTAAGCTTTCCGTGCATGCGTCGAATGCAATCCCTGGCGATACTCAGTCCCAGGCCACTTCCCTTTACCGAACCCTTCCGCTGGTGACTACCCTGGAAGAAAGGCTCAAAAATCATCTCTTGTTCCGTAGCCGGAATCGGTTCGCCGGTATTCGCGACCTCAATGTGCAACATCGCGCCAACCTGCGAACTACGGAGATAAATGGTACCGGATTCACTGCCATAGTGCACCGCATTGGAGTAGAGATTATCCAGCACGCTCATCAGCAGAGTCGTTTCTGCCAGGCAGGCTTTCGGGCTTAGCTGAATCTCGGTATGCATCATTTTAGCTCTCGCCGGCAGGCTGTGCGCAGAGATAACCATTTCTACCAGCGGGGCCAGCTCGACCTTTTCCAGCGTCACCGCGGCGTCCGCCAGTTTGCGGTTGTAGTCCAGCAGCTGTTCAATCAGCCTTTGCAGATGGCGGCTGCTGCTGTCGAGTATGGCCACAACCTCTTTCTGGTCGGCATTCAGCGGCCCGGCAACCTGATCGGCAAGCAGTTCCGTCCCTTCCCGCATGCTGGCAAGCGGCGTTTTTAATTCATGGGAAAGATGGCGGAGAAATTCATGCCGCTGGGATTCAAGCCAGGCCAGGCGTTCGCTGAGCCAGACAATGCGCTGCCCCACGGAGCGTAGCTCTCTCGGCCCTTTAAACACCTCGCTATTGCCAAGCGTACGCCCTTCCCCCAGCCGATTGATCATCCGTTCAATGCCTTTGACCGGGCCGATAATCATGCGGGTGAAGATGATAACCAGGCCAAGGCTCAGCAGAAACAGCACCAGCGCCTGCCAGCCGAAGAACTGGCCTCGCTCGGCGATTTCCTGCTGTAGCTGTTGCCCACGGGAGAACACCACCGTCCTGGTCGCCTGAACCATTTCGGCATTGGCCGAAGCAAACTGTTCAAGCTGGTTCGCCGCCGCGGCTTCTGGCCCGCTGTTTTTACATTTTAGTTCGGTAAGGTCGCTCAATGACTGACTGAGCGATTGATAAAGCCTGGGATCGGGTAGAACAGATGAATGGGCTTCGAGCATTTGAGCATAGCGCTGGCGCTGGCCCTGATACAGCTGAGCAAGACGGGAGTCATCCAGCACGCAGTATTGCCGGTAGCTGCGCTCCATTTCCAGAGCAATATTGGTCATCGCCTCGCTGCGGCGAGCGTCAATCAGCGTGGTGCGGTTAGTCAGCGCGGCCTGGGCGCTTAGCGCGTTCAGGCTTTGCCAGGCCTGCCAGGCAAGCACCAGCAGCGGTACCAGCACTAATAAGAAGGCCATCATGACAAGCTGGCGCAAAGATCGAGGGAAAAAATGCCACTGGTTCAATAGCTTCATCTCACATTACCTGTATGACACGATGCTAGCCGCGATTGCGCGTGGTGGAAAGATGAGTTTGCCAGAAACAATAAAGGCAGGGTCAAAAACCCTGCCTTTACTTAGGAATTAGGTGGTGCCTTACTCAACGTTTCGCCCGGAGCATGATAAGCCCGAAGGCATTTATCAAATATTGGACGGCAGGCACCTTTTTGTGCGTCATTCGGCGGTTTATGTAGTCTGTCTGAGAAGACGCTGACATAAGAGATTGAATGAGCCACTGGCTGTTATTAAGCAGATATCGTGCCAACCTTAACAAAATAAAATTAACACATTGTTTTAATTGATATTAATTGATTTTCGCAAAGAATATATTGTGACTGTTTTTCATTCTTAGTGTCGCCATTTTGCAACACTCTTTAATAACAACCACCAAACCAATAAATATCAATGATTTATATGTCTCCATTTGGAGACACATTAAAAGCGGGTGTGTCGGGATTTAGTGACAAAAAAGCCCCTCACCCTGGCCCTCTCCCCGGAGGGGCGAGGGAAACGGATCGGAGCCTTTCAACTTTTTTCCCCTCTCCCTTTTAGGGTGAGGACGGGCTGAGGGTAATCAGCCCAGCTGTTTACGCGCGTTACGGAAAATGCGCATCCACGGGCTGTCTTCGCCCCACTCTGCCGGGTGCCAGGAGTTGCTCACGGTGCGGAACACACGCTCAGGGTGCGGCATCATGATTGTCACACGGCCGCTTTCGTTACTCACTGCCGTTATCCCGTTCGGTGAACCGTTCGGGTTAGCCGGATAGGTTTCCGTCACGTTCGCGAAGTTATCCACGAAGCGCAGCGCCACCAGCCCTTTGCTCTCAAGCGCGGCGAGATGAGCGGCATCACGGACTTCCACGCGACCTTCACCGTGAGAAACCGCGATAGGCATATGGGAACCAGCCATGCCCTGCAGCAGCAGCGATGGGCTTGAAGTCACTTCAACCAGGCTGAAGCGCGCTTCAAAGCGATCGGACTGGTTACGCACAAAGCGCGGCCACAAATCACTGCCTGGAATCAGTTCACGCAGGTTGGACATCATCTGACAGCCGTTACAGACGCCAAGCGCCAGCGTTTCCGGGCGATGGAAGAAGGTTTCAAACTCATCGCGCACGCGAGCGTTAAACAGGATGGACTTCGCCCAACCTTCCCCTGCACCCAGCACGTCGCCGTAAGAGAATCCGCCGCAGGCCACCAGCGTGTGGAAACTTTCCAGACCGGTGCGGCCCGCCAGCAGGTCACTCATGTGAACGTCAATGGCGTCAAAGCCAGCACGGTGGAAGGCGGCAGCCATCTCAACGTGGGAGTTAACGCCCTGCTCGCGCAGGATAGCCACTTTAGGGCGCGCGCCGGTTGCGATGAACGGCGCGGCAATATCTTCTTTGATATCAAAGTTCAGCTTCACGTTAAGGCCAGGATCGTTGTCGTTAGCCTTCGCGTTGTGCTCTTCGTCGGCGCAGGCCGGGTTATCACGCAGGCGCTGCATCTGCCAGGTGGTTTCTGCCCACCACATACGCAGCGTGGTGCGACTTTCGCTGAACACCGCATGACCGTCAGCGCTGATGGTGAACCGGTCACCTTCAACGGCCTTACCGAGATAATGCACGCAATCCGCCAGGCCGTGTTCGGCCAACAGCGCCTCCACGCCCTCACGATCTTCGGCACGAACCTGGATAACGCCACCCAGCTCTTCGTTAAACAATGCGGCCAGGCGATCGCTGCCGAGGCCTGCGATGTCAACATCCACGCCGCAGTGGCCGGTAAAGGCCATTTCCGCCAGGGTGACCAGCAGGCCGCCGTCGGAGCGGTCGTGCCAGGCCAGTAGTTTGCGATCTGCAACCAGCGCCTGCATCGCGTCCCAGAAGCCTTTAAGCTGCTCAACGCTGCGTACGTCCGCTGGCTTGTCCCCCAACTGGCGGTAAACCTGAGACAGCGCGGTGGCGCCCAGCGCGTTGTGACCTTTGCCTAAATCGATCAGCAGCAGAGCGTTATCTTCGGTGCCAAGCTGCGGAGTCACGGTGCCACGCACGTCTTCCACTCGGGCAAACGCGGTAATCACCAGCGACAGCGGAGAAGTCATCTCACGCTGCTCGTTACCTTCCTGCCAGCGGGTTTTCATCGACATGGAGTCTTTGCCAACCGGGATGGTTATCCCCAGCGCCGGACAAAGCTCTTCGCCAACGGCCTTAACCGCTTCGTACAGGCCAGCGTCTTCACCAGGGTGACCGGCTGCGGCCATCCAGTTTGCAGACAGTTTGATGCGCTTCAGGGAACCGATTTGGGTTGCCGCGATGTTGGTTAATGCTTCGCCTACGGCCAGGCGACCGGAAGCCGCAAAGTCCAGCAGCGCAACTGGCGCACGTTCGCCGATAGACATCGCTTCGCCGTAGTAGCTATCCAGGCTGGCGGTGGTGACCGCGCAGTTTGCGACCGGGATCTGCCACGGGCCAACCATCTGATCGCGGGACACCATACCGGTTACCGTACGGTCGCCGATGGTCACGAGGAAGGTTTTTTCAGCCACCGTCGGCAGATGCAGAACGCGTTTCACCGCATCGGCAATGGAGATCTCACTGCTGTTGAAGACTTCACCTTTGGCTTTCAGCGTCTCGACGTTACGCTCCATCTTCGGCGTTTTGCCCAGCAGCACGTCCAGCGGCATATCAATAGGCTGATTATCAAAGTGGCTGTCGTTGAGCGTCAGGTGCTGTTCGGTGGTGGCTTCCCCAATCACCGCATACGGCGCGCGCTCGCGGCGGCAAAGTTCGTCAAACAGCGGCAGCTGCTCTGGCGCAACGGCCAGCACGTAGCGCTCCTGGGATTCGTTACACCAGACTTCAAGCGGGCTCATGCCCGGCTCGTCGTTAAGAATGTCGCGCAGTTCAAAGCGGCCGCCGCGGCCACCATCGCTGACCAGCTCAGGCATGGCGTTAGACAGGCCACCCGCGCCAACGTCGTGGATAAACAGAATCGGGTTGTCTTCGCCCATCTGCCAGCAGCGGTCGATCACTTCCTGACAGCGGCGTTCCATTTCCGGGTTATCACGCTGAACGGAAGCAAAATCTAAATCGGCATCGGACTGGCCGGATGCCATAGACGACGCTGCGCCGCCGCCGAGGCCGATGTTCATCGCCGGGCCACCCAGCACAATCAGCTTAGCGCCAGGGGTGATTTCGCCCTTCTGCACATGGTCGGCCCGGATGTTACCGATGCCGCCGGCGAGCATGATAGGTTTGTGGTAGCCGCGCAGCTCTACGCCGTTGTGGCTGTTAACCTGCTCTTCGTAGGTACGGAAGTAGCCGGTCAGCGCCGGACGGCCAAATTCGTTGTTGAATGCCGCCCCGCCCAGTGGGCCTTCGGTCATGATATCCAGCGCGGTAACGATGCGGTCTGGCTTACCAAAATCCTGTTCCCACGGCTGTTCAAAGCCTGGAATACGCAGGTTGGAAACGGAGAAACCGACCAGGCCAGCTTTTGGCTTGGCACCGCGCCCGGTAGCGCCTTCGTCACGGATTTCACCGCCGGAACCCGTTGCTGCACCCGGCCACGGGGAGATAGCGGTCGGGTGGTTGTGGGTTTCAACCTTCATCAGGATATGCGCCTCTTCCTGATGGAAGTCGTAGCGCCCCGCCTCACGATCGGCGAAGAAGCGCCCCACGGCTGAACCTTCCATGACCGCCGCGTTGTCTTTATAGGCAGACAGCACGTAATCCGGCGTTTTCTCGAAGGTATTTTTGATCATCTTGAACAGGGACTTCGGCTGCTTCTGCCCGTCGATAATCCAGTCGGCGTTAAAGATTTTATGGCGACAGTGTTCGGAGTTCGCCTGAGCAAACATGTACAGTTCGATGTCGTTCGGGTTGCGGCCAAGCTTGCTGAACGCATCCTGCAGGTAGTCGATTTCGTCTTCCGCCAGCGCCAGGCCCAGACGGATATTCGCCTCCACCAGCGCGTTACGCCCTTTGCCGAGCAGGTCAACGCTCTGCACCGGAGCGGGCTGCTGCCGGGTAAACAGCTGCTGCGCATCGTTCAGAGAGGTAAACACGCTCTCCATCATGCGGTCGTGCAGCAGCGCGGCAACGTCCTGCAGCTGTTCGGCGGTCAGCGTGCTGCCGGTAACGTACCAGGCCACGCCGCGCTCAAGGCGCTTAATCTGTGGCAGATCGCAGTTGTGGGCAATGTCGGTGGCTTTAGAAGACCAGGGGGAGATGGTGCCAGGGCGCGGGGTGACCAGCAGCAAGGTTCCTTCAGGCGCATGTTCTGCGAGAGTTGGACCATACTTCAACAGCCGCTGCAGGCGAGCAAGCTCATCAGCGTTCAGCGGAGCTTCGAGGTCGGCAAAATGAACATACTCGGCATAAATGTCGCTTACCGGGAGGTTAGCATCGTTAAAACGGGCCAGGAGTTTGTTAATACGAAATGCCGAAAGAGCAGGCGAACCACGCAGAATTTCCATCATTAAAGATCTCTCGTCTTCAGGGCGAAGGGGGGAAAACGGGCGTCATTATAGAGAATCCTCCGCCGTGACGAAACCGTTTGCGTAGAAATAACAGCAGAAGTTTTTATTGCACGAAAAGTAAACGATATATTCTTAAAAGTTGCTTACTGGCGTTTTCTTACGCAAAATGCGCCTCATTCACTCACGGGGTTCAGACAAATCATGTTTATTGTTGGCTAAGGCTTATCCTGCTGCAGAATGTTATCTATTTGAAAAGAATAAAGATTAATTATCTGCTTATCGGTATCGTCACCTTGTTGCTGGCAGTGGCATTATGGCCCTCCATTCCAGGTTTCAATCAGGCCGAAAACCGTATCGCCGCGATAAAAGCGCGGGGGGTTCTGCGCGTCAGTACCATTTCATCGCCGCTCACCTGGACGATGATTAACGGCAAGGCGACCGGACTTGATTATGAGCTCGCCAGCGAGTTTGCAGATTACCTGGGCGTGAAGCTCAAAGTCGTGGTACGGCCAAACATCAACGCGTTGTTCGACGACCTGGACAATGACAAAGCCGACCTGCTTGCCGCCGGGCTGGTGTATAACTCGCGCCGCAGCAGCGATTACCAGGCAGGGCCAACCTATTACTCGGTTTCGCAGCAAATGGTTTACCGCGTGGGCAGCCCACGTCCGAAGTCACTTGGCGGCGTTAAACCTTCGCAGCTGGTGCTCTCTTCCGGCCAGGCTGTGGTCAGCGATCTGCAAAAGCTAAAGGAAAGCCAGTATCCCGATCTTAGCTGGAGCATTGACGCCAAACAGACCAGCAATCAGCTTCTGCAGCAGGTGGTGGACGGCAATATCGCCTTTACTATCTCTGATAGTATCGCCATCAGTATTTTCCAGCGCGTACATCCCCAGTTGGCCGTCGCTCTGGACGTGACCGATGAACAGCCTGTTACCTGGTTTTCGGCGCGTGACGGCGACGACAGCATGAGCGCCGCCCTGCTCGATTTCTACAATCAGATTAGCAGCAACGGCACGCTGGCAAGGCTTGAGGAAAAATATCTCGGCCATATCGGTGATTTTGATTACGTCGATACCCGAACCTTCCTGAATGCGGTGGATGCAGTTCTGCCGGATCTACAGCCGCTGTTTGAAAAATACGCCGACGAAATCGACTGGCCGCTGCTGGCCGCAATTTCCTATCAGGAATCCCACTGGGATACCCACGCTACTTCGCCAACCGGCGTGCGCGGGCTGATGATGTTGACGAAAAATACAGCACAGAGTCTTGGGGTCGTCGACAGGCTGGATGCAGAGCAAAGCATCAGCGGCGGCAGCCGTTATCTGAAAGATATGATGAGCAAAGTGCCGAGCTCAGTCCCGGAATACGAACGCATCTGGTTCGCGCTGGCGGCCTACAACATGGGCTATGCCCATATGCTCGATGCTCGTCAGCTGACGGCAAAACAGAAAGGCAACCCGGACAGCTGGGCCGATGTGAAGACACGCCTGCCGCTGCTGAGCCTTAAGCCTTATTACAGCAAAACAACCTATGGATATGCTCGTGGACACGAGGCTTACGCGTATGTGGAAAACATCCGCAAGTATCAGCTTAGTCTGGAAGGGTATTTACAGGAGAAAGAGAAAAAAACGGCTCAGGTGGACAAGTTTGCCGAGGCTTACCCTGCGGTCGCCCCGATAGAGCTGGCTAATCCGACCTATGGGCCTTTTCCTTTAGGGCCTTTTTCTCAAGACGACGAGCGCGAAAAAAATCGCTCAGCATGGCTGAGCACTCTGACGCGAGCACCCCTTCACTGACCTGCACCTGATGGTTCATCCCGGGATGGCCGAGTACGTCCATCAGCGAACCAATTGCGCCCGTTTTGGCGTCACGCGCGCCGAACACTAAGCGGCCAATGCGGCTGTGCACCATCGCCCCTGCGCACATGACGCAAGGTTCAAGCGTGACGTAGAGCGTGGTATCCAGCAGACGATAGTTTTGCAGCACCAGTCCGCCCTGGCGAAGCGCCATAATTTCAGCATGGGCCGTAGGGTCGTGACGGCCTATAGGGCGATTCCAGCCTTCACCAATGACCTGGTTGTTATGCACCAGCACCGCGCCGACGGGCACTTCACCTTCATCCCACGCCCGCTGAGCGAGGGTCAGGGCATGACGCATCCAGTGTTCATGGGTAAATTCTGTCTCTGACACAACGCTCTCCGCGGCATAAGTGGGCGGCGCATTATACACACCGCTTAACGGATTCAAAACGCCCTACTCGAGCTGCTGCAACTCTCCCTGCGGCGTGACGCGCCAGCGATGCTCGCAGAAATACAGCAGCGGATTGTCCTGATGGCTGTCGCTGTAGCCGCTGTAAAGCCGCAGCGGGGCTCCTATGTGCTGCTCCAGCTGAACCACTTTTTCATGGCCGAGGCAGCGAAGGGTAACAATCCACCCTCCATAGCCTCGTGCAATCTGCGTGGCAATCACCTTCACCTCCGGCAGCCACGGCGTATCAAAATAGACCTTCTCAACCAACGGCTGAGGCGAGCCTGTAATCAGCCAGACGTCAGCATTCGCGCTGTGCAAATAGTCCGTCAGCCGCTGCTGGACAACGGGAAATGCCTTCACCTTCTTGCGAAACCAGACTGCGAAATCGCTCTGCAGTTGCTGCAGGCGAGCCTCACTTCGCCCAAACGTCGCGCCCCACAGTAGCAGGCTCATCGGCTGGCGGGCAGCGCTACCTTGAATAAGCATCATGCCTCCGACCAGAGGCAGCAGTAAAACCACCAGCAGCGCGTTCAACGGCAGACGGCGCAGGAGGTAAAACAGAAAACTGCCGAACATGTCCTGCTGATGTAAGGTGCCATCCAAATCAAAAAAGACGACGCGGCGCGGGTGGTGGGTAGTCAATACGGGCTCCTTTAAGACTCGCGTTCACAAAATTATGCTCCCTTAAAGCCTAACAGATAGCCTCATGGTTTTCCGCGAGCAATCCTGGCCCGCAGCCCACGGCACATCAGAATATTTAATTCGGTAACATTGCTCTATAATGGAATTTATAATTCGCTCAGATGCTTATACAGGCAAGTCGTTATCGGAATTGCCGTCCCGGAGGTGAAATGAACTGTTTACTGCGCATTCGAAGCCGTTACGCCATGCTGGCCCAGAGTGACCGCAAGCTGGCCGACTTTCTGCTCGCCGAGCCCGATCGTGCACGCCATCTCAGTTCACAGCAGCTGGCGGAAGAAGCCGGCGTCAGCCAGTCCAGCGTCGTAAAATTCGCGCAGAAGCTCGGGTTCAAAGGCTTTCCAGCGATGAAGCTGGCCATCAGCGAAGCGCTCGCCAGCGGCCAAAATCCTAACTCCGTGCCGGTGCATAACCAAATTTTAGGGGATGACCCGCTGCGGCTTGTTGGGGAGAAGTTGATTAAAGAGAATATCGCGGCGATGCACGCCACGCTGGATATCAATGCGGAAGAGAAGCTGCTGGCGAGCGTTTCACTGCTGCGCAATGCGCGGCGCGTGATGCTGGTGGGAATAGGCGCCTCTGGCCTTGTAGCGAAGAATTTTTCGTGGAAGTTAATGAAGATTGGCATTCACGCCGTCGCCGAGCAGGATATGCATGCCCTACTGGCAACCGTACAGGCAATGACGCCGGAAGACGTGCTGCTCGCCATTTCCTATTCGGGCGAGCGCCGGGAGATAAATCTGGCCGCCGATGAAGCGCTTAACGCAGGCGCGAAAATCCTCGCCATTACCGGATTCACGCCTAACGCTTTACAGCAACGCGCCAGCCTGTGTCTCTACACCATCGCAGAAGAACAGGCGACGCGTAGCGCGGCCATCTCCTCCACTAGCGCCCAGATGATGCTGACAGACCTGCTATTTATGGCGCTGGTGCAGCAGGATCTGGAAAACGCGCCGGAGCGGATTCGCCAGAGCGAGGCGTTGGTGAGGAAGCTGGTTTAGGGAGAAATTGACACAGGGATAGAACTCCCGGCAATCAATAATACTATTGGATGATAATATCACCCAATGTTTCCGGCTACTCAACATCAGAGCTGTTAATTCTCAATCTACGATCACATATAAAAAACCTTCGTTTTAGGTAACATCAATAGCGCTATCGTTAATCACATAAGGAAGGTAGAAAAGCCACAACCAAACCCGAAAGGAAGAAGGATGAGCACAAACGATCTGACCACCGTTGAACTGGGAAAAATTCGTGCCGAAATCGCAAAGCGGTTAGCATCAACCTCAAAGCTAAACAGAAAATCAGCGTGGTACCAATTGTCATGCAGCCGTAACGGCCTTCCTGCTCAAACCGATTTGACACGGAGTTCTTTCGGGGGCTTTTAAGAGGTTAATTATACGGCTAGTCGAAGAATACTCGCCCCACTCCAGCACAACTTTAAGCGCGAGAAATCGAGCCAGGATACTCTGGTAACCAAATAGCAGATCTGGCAGGTGTTGCTAGCAAAAACTGCTGGGGAAAATACACAGATGGCACAAAACCGCGTATCATATCCCTCCACATCCTCTTCTTCATAGATACTCAGTGGGCTCGAAAATACTGGGAAAAATGCACGATATTGGTGCTAAGGTTTAAACACAAAAATGATTAGATATTATTTTTACTTGCTCAAGAAAAAATTAGAACCCAAAAAAGCCAGGTTATTTTTCAATACATCATATTCGTCTCGGAGAAAGAAAAACAAGATACTTTCCAAGGCCGGAATTAAAATTGATAATAAATCATCTATAGTAGCACCTTTTTATTTTGAATTTGGAAATATACATTTTTCCGGTGAAGTGCTTGTTAATGTTGGATGTAACTTCCTTGATAATGAGATGATAACAATAAAAACAGGAACCATGATTGGCCCCAACGTAACGTTAACCACGGTCAGTCACCATGTAGAACCGGCTTTGCGTCATGGTGTAAACATTCTAGCTCCGATAAACATAGGGGAAAACGTATGGATCGGCGCAGGTGCCGTCGTGTTGCCCGGCATAACTATTGGAGATAACAGCGTTATTGCTGCGAACAGCGTTGTAACAACAAATGTTCCCGCTAACTCCATGTATGCTGGAACACCTGCTATATACAAAAGAGATCTAAGCTAATGCTGGATAGCCTATCCAACATTAATTTTTTACGCTGAAACACCAGGCCTTACCATTCCATTTCTGATAGACCCCATCGGGAGATAAAGAGGTTGAGTGGTCAGGTAAAGGGCCAATTTCTGTGACAGTGATTGCATTGCCTGTTCTGGTGTCATAAACAGTTTTGCTCCGATGATCCTCTACCAGAGTCCAGAGCAATTTTTTTTCATCAAAAATCGCCACATGATTATCTGGAATTTTCGGCGGTTCAATGTCTGTGCAATATGCTGGTAACCCAGTATGTGGCGCTATATAAGCATCACCAGCACCGATAAACTCTTGGGTATCTGCACGCAGATTATAAATTTTAATAGTTTGTGCTGCTTCATTCATTTTAAATGACATAATTATTTATCCAGATTTATAACCGGAAAATTATGCAAGCTTCACAATGTAGTTAAATGCCATATTTTTTACGGTGTTTTCTGTATTACCGACAGCATCAACAGTGACGGTATGGCCATGGCTACCGGCAGCATCCGTTGAAGATACTGTGGTATTTATTCCCATCATAAATCCCGTTATTCACTGGTACCTTCCATTCATAAGCTGGGTAATTTTGAATAGCATGAGAATGCTGACCTTGCGCATCTGTTCCTTTAGTTCCCAAGTCGGTAGCCGCTGCACTCGCCGTGTGGTTATGCAATTTAATACCGTCAGCTTCAGCGCAGAGGACAGCACGCCCGTTAACGGGCTTACCTTTTATCATCTGCCCACGCATATCTGGGATAACGGCGTTGGGATAGGCAATCGCAAGGTTGGGATATTGCTCCGGGTCAAATGGCCGGCCTGAAAGCGTAACGGTGGCTTGTTTTGCCACCTGGGTGACCGCATTTTTCAATATGCTGGCAAAATTGTTAATGTCGCCGTCATCCAACACATCTGCATCGGCTACTTCTGAGATAAATTGTGCTAACCCAGCCGCGCAAAATGTTCCCTGGCGCAACGCTTTATTCACCTGAGCGCTGCTGGCCTTACCGCCGGCAAAGCCGCTTAACAGCGCGGGCAAATTTTCCCATTCATTTTACGGCGTGACGTTGGCGTCAGGCCGGGTTGTAAAAGGTTTACACTGATTTGTAGCCATTAGAGTTTCCTCTCCCATGCGCCGTCGTCAAAACCGGCGATATAGTGATTGTTGATATCAAAACCAAAGAATTTGCCGCCCTGAGACGGCGCTTCAACCGAAGGTGTCTGAATATCCCCCGCCCAGACTCCCGCCGCTTGCCGAAACCAGGTCACCAGATGACGTATTGCGCACCACAATAGTGTTCCGTCCCCACATCGCGGAAGAGAGCGTTTGAGCGTTGTAGGCCTGCATCAGCTTTTGTTCACCGGGGAGGTTTTCATCAGCGTCACGGTGAGGGTGTAGCGGCGTAGCCACTGGTTGTTAATAAATTCAGGGTCTGGCGTGATTTCACCGCACTGCAAAAATGTGAGATCCAGCCTGTTCAGCTCGGCGTTGTTTTGCGGCACGTTCAGGCCATCGCGAAATAGAGCAGCCACAGCCTGAGCTCCTGGACCATAAAAGCCGCAGGTGACGTCAACGGATTCGGTGCTTTGCAGCACGCTCTGGTCGCTGTCCTGCGAATGGAAGAAAGGCGCTTCAGCCTGCTTCACGTTGGTAAAAAAGTCACACCAGGTAATGCCAGCTTCCGGCGTGGCGGGCGGTGGATCGCTCCACTTCGCCATCACCATTTCCGGCGGCAGGCCTGATACGCCGACTATCCAGCCTGTAAGATCCGCATCGAGTGCATCGTCGTAGTGTGGCGATGCCCCCAACGGCGTCAGAAAGCCTGGACGCGTGGTGTCATTCATTGATTTCTCCAAAGAAAAACCGCCCGCAGGCGGTTAGGTTCAGGCTTACAGTCCCTTCGCTTGCAGGCGAGCCAAATGGTCGACGTACAGTTTCACTGGGTCGGTGTTGTTGGCGACCACGCCGGCCAGCTGGTTAATGGCATCAACGTGATCCATTGAATAATCCGAGCCAATCACCTTGCCCAGATGGCTGCTGTAGCGGCCGACCAGGCCGTCGTTCTGGAAACGTTCGTTGGTAAACAGGATGGAAAATGCCAGCATGGCGACGTGCAGCGGGTCCAGGTTGTTCATCCCCTGATGCAGCGGGTTGTAGTCGATAATCCCGCTCCATGAGTAGTAGTAAACGCCGTTATCCAGCTCTTTACCCTGGCCGCCCCACTCTGCCGGAAGCCCCTGCGGGTACTTCTTGTTAAAGGCCGCCACCCCTTCGCTGGTCAACGCATCCAGAGCGTCGACGCCGGATTGAGGCAGGCGAGGCTCACCGGCCAGGGCAGAAAGCAGCTGGCCAAAGGCCGACAGCGCTGCATTGGCGATAGACTCCGGCAAGCGCCCCGGCTTCAGCGCCAGGCGAACCAGGTCTGCGACTTCAGAGCCGTGGTTAACGCCGTTCACGGAGGTCACCGAGGCGATAAGATCCGGATGGGTCGCCGCGACGTAACGACAGGCCAGCGGGCCCTGGCTGTGGCCGATCAGGTTAACTTTCGCCGCACCGGTTTCGGCCTGCACTTTACGAACAAACTCAAGCAGCTGTTCACCGCGCATCTCATTGCTGTTCAGCGCGGAAAGCGTGGCGATGTAGACCTTAGCCCCGGCCTTCTCCAGCGCCTCTTTGATGCCGTAGAAATAGGGATAGATCCCGCCGATTTTGTCGAAACCCAACAGGCCGTGAACCAGAACAATCGGGTGCTTCAGGGATGTAGACATAGGAATGACCTCTTTGACGTAGGAATAAAAAAGCCTCGAAAATTCGAGGCTTATCTCAGGCACTGATTGCGGATGTACTCCTGCAGCCCCGCTAGCTGCTTGTTGCTCGTTTCGATACGCTCCCGGAGACGGAAATAATCCCGTTCAGCGGCGTCAGTAAGTCCGGGGGAGGCTGCATCATCCAGCCCGGTGGTGGAGGTGGGGTGAGGCACTGTTTGGCAGGTGGCGCTGACGCGCAGCCGCCGAGCACCAGCGGCCACATCACGCTGCAGATTTTCAATGGTGAGCCTGGCATGGGTTAACTCCTCGCTATAGTGAGCATCAAGCCCGGCGACCGCCCGCTGGCGTTGCACAAGGTTTTGCAGTTCAGTTTTCTGTTGAGCAAGCTGCTGCAAAGCTGACTCAGCCCTTTGCTTTTGAGCGTCATAGCGCTGATGAAACCACCAACAGCTGGCGATAAGCAGAGCAAAAACCACCAGCACAATCGGGGTGACCGGCTTCATTTTTCCGCCTCCGGCCAGCGACAAAGCTGGTACTCGACTTCGCGGCGGTTGATTAGCCCTTGCCACTGTTTGCCGCCCGCCCAAATCCATTTTTTCAACCCGGCGCAGGCCTGCTCGTAATTTCCGGCATTTAACGTCCTTAGCACGGAGGAGCGCAGGAAGGCGGTGGTCCCGACGTTATAGGTAAAGCTGATTAATGCCGCGCGTTGGTACTCACTAACAGGAACGGTAACCGCTTTTGATACCGCCTGTGCTGCGGGGCGGAGATCTTTATCAAGTAAGGTCTGGCACTCTGATGGGCTGTACGTTTTATCGGGAATAATGTCATTGCCGGTATGGCCGTAACAGACCGTGAGCACCCCGGCGACATCGTAATACGGCGTGTAGCTCACGCCTTCAAGCTCGGGCAGTAGCGTGCCGGCGATGGTCAGAGCGCCCGCCCCTGACAATCCGAATAATGCTTTTCTGAGTCCGGGAGAAAGAGCCATTAGCTGCCTGCCTTTTTCAGTACCTCGCTGACTGCCCTGACAATCTCAATCTGCTCGGCTCGGTTTCGGGTCTGCAAGTCATCCACCAACGTCTGGAGGATGCGGGTGCGCTTTTGGTCTTCAAGGCGCTGTCGGCGAGCATCCAGCCTGCCTCCCAGCCACGAAGCCAGTGAAATCAGTACGCTAAGCAGTCCGAATATCATGTAGACCATATCCTGTATCGTGATACCCAGACCGGCGGCAAGCGCCGCCAGCCACGCAAAAGACTGCGTGACCAGATTTGCGGGTTGGTCATTCATGGGGGAACCTTCGGTTGAAGTGTCGAACTGCCGTTGGGGTAAAGAAGGACTGCGGTATTAAATCAGCGGGATAGATTTCCCACGTCGGGTTTGCCTGCCGGAAGCCTGCGGTAAGCCGGACTCCGTCATCGGCGCGGCCTGATAAATGCTTCTCTGCCTGGCGTCCAGCTTCTGACGCAGCCGGGAATGGTATTCAGCCTGCTGGATTATTTGCAGACCATAAATGTTAATGACCTCCAGCGCCTTATCAGGCCGGGGCGTAGGTTTGCGGGTTAACGAGAGAATGGGCCTTGCGTCAGGTTTTGCCCTCACCCCAACGAAAAGCGGGTTAGCGGCTTTCCAGACGGCCTGCTTAGCTTCGCGGCGCCGGCGGCGGCGTGTCTGTGCGTCCATACAACCTCCTGTCAATCAACTTTGGTGATATCTCTGCGATATCCCAAAGCTTCTTGCTTTGGTGTATGTGCCCTTTTTCAGGGCCTGATGTTAAGGAGCGTTCACTTGCCTTGTGAGTCGGTGCGTCCTGCCGATGAATTGATATTGAACCAATAGTACAAATCAGTCAAGAACCAAAAGTACGAATTATAGATAAAAAAATGCAAAAGTAAGCTAACCATCTAAAATACAAAGTAAAAAAAACCCGCTTGCGCGGGATTCGAAACATCAGCAGGAGAGAAAGGATTCATGCGTGACGGCGAATCGAATGGCTATACATCACCCGGCCAATGATTTTGAGATTCTGTTCGTTCTCTTCGCTGATGCGCCAGTCGGCATATTTGGGGTTGTCCGAACGCACCAGCAGGCAGTCGTGGGTCATTTGCAGGCGCTTCACCAGCAGTTGCCCTTTATAGAGGAACACGTAAATCCCGTCCCCGTCGAAATAATCTTTGCCGATGTCCATAAAGATATAGTCGCCCAGTTCGATGGTACCGGACATGCTGTCGCCGGTGACGGTAATCACCTTGATCGTCGACGCAGGCCGGTGGCCAAACAGTTCCAGCGCTTCCTGGCTGTCGTAAACGATATGGTTGATTGTCTCAGTCACTTCGCTGGAAATCAGCCGCCCCGGCCCGGCGCTGGCTTCTATATCCAGCACATCGATGCGGAACCCCTGCTCTTCGCGCGGCTGGAAATCGTAGATTGCCGCCTCTTCTGAATGGGCGGCATTTTCACGCCCTTCGGCAACATAGCCACTTTCGCTGCCGTGCTGGAGCCACAGAACATCGGCCTGGAGAAAAGTCGCCAGTTCGTACATCTTGTCCTGCCTGGGCATAGCTTCAGCGTTAAGCCACTTGCTGACGGCCTTGGAGGAAACGCCCAGCGCGCGCGCTATTGCCATACCGCGCCCAAACTCATCGAGGTTTGCTTCGCTGCAGGCCTGCGCCAGCCTGCGGGAGAATGCTTCGCGCAGTTGCTCTCTCTGTACCATAAGTACGATCCTGTCGTGTTTATCGTGACCAATAGTTCAATGATAACACGTACTGAAAGTACACAAAGCACAAAACTTAAAGGCTCAGTGTCATTGGGGATGATTTGCTTTTGTGGTAAAGTGCGCGCCATCGAAACTTCCTTGCTTAAGCAGCTTCGTTTAATCAAATTTAATACTGGTTAAATACACATGCTTTTGCAATTTTTCGAGCGCGAAATGTGAATATATCTTTTAGATCGGCGGGTTCAGGTAACAGGTTGAAATGGCGTTATTAATTACGAAGAAGTGCATCAACTGCGATATGTGCGAGCCGGAGTGCCCGAACCAGGCTATCTCGATGGGAGATTCTATCTACCAGATCGATACCGACCGCTGCACGGAATGCGTTGGCCACTACGAAACCCCGACCTGCCAGAAAGTTTGCCCCATTCCAGGGACGATTATCAGCGACCCGGCGCACAAAGAAAATGAAGAGCAGCTGTGGGATAAGTTCGTGCTGCTCCACCATGCGGATAAACTCTAGCTTTCGATTATCACCGTCGCACAGGCGTAATGACGTTCGTCCGCCAGCGTAACGTGCACCGAGCGCACGCCCATTTTTTCCGCCAGCCGCTGCGCCTCTTCCCAAAACCGCAGCTGAGGCTTGCCAAGCGGGTCGTTAAACACTTCGAACTGATTAAACGCCAGCCCGTTGCGAATGCCGGTGCCAAACGCTTTAGCCGCCGCCTCTTTTACCGCAAAACGCTTAGCCAGAAAACGCACCGGCTGCTGATGAGCCTGATACTGAGCCCATTCGTTCTGGCTCAGCACGCGTTTCGCCAGCCTGTCGCCCGAGCGGGAGATTACGCTCTCAATGCGCGCAATCTCCACGATATCCGTGCCGAGGCCCAGAATCGCCATTAGCGACGCGCTTCCTGCATCAGGCGTTTCATTTCAGCCACGGCTTCTTTCAGACCGCTCATCACCGCACGCCCGATAATCGCGTGGCCAATGTTCAGCTCATGCATTTCAGGAATACGAGCGATGGCCTGGACGTTGTGGTAGGTCAGGCCGTGGCCAGCATTGACCTTCAATCCTTTAGCAGCAGCATAGCTCGCGGCTTCGGCGATGCGCGCCAGCTCTTTGGCCTGAGTCGCTTCATCCTCTGCATCCGCATAGCAGCCGGTGTGAATTTCAATGTAAGGCGCGCCTACGGCAACCGCGGCGTCAATCTGCGCATGGTCGGCATCAATAAACAAGGACACCAGAATGCCCGCATCGGCCAGACGCTGGCAGGCATCGCGCATTTTGTCTAACTGACCGGCGACGTCAAGGCCGCCTTCGGTGGTCACTTCCTGACGCTTTTCCGGCACCAGGCAGCAGAAATGAGGTTTCGTCTGGCAGGCAATACCGATCATCTCTTCGGTGACCGCCATTTCAAGGTTCATGCGAGTATCGAGGGTTTCACGCAGGACGCGAACGTCACGGTCGGTGATATGGCGGCGATCTTCGCGCAGGTGCACGGTAATGCCGTCGGCTCCCGCCTGCTCCGCGATAAACGCGGCCTGAACCGGATCCGGGTACGCCGTACCGCGCGCATTGCGCAGGGTAGCGATGTGATCGATGTTGACGCCTAACAGTAATTCAGCCATGACAATCCTCAGAGTTCGCAGACAGATGCCGGGCAGTGTACACCTGCCGGGGAAAGCCTGGCTACGTTCTGTGATTACTGTGAGCTATCCGAAGGTTTAGGTGGCGTTTTTTTAGGCACAAACTGGCGGAACAGCTCGCGGCTTTTGAGGGGCTTGCCCTGCAGATAAGGCTTGAGGGCCATGCGGGTGAAGCGTTTGGCGGCACGCAGCGTGTCGGCGTCCGGAAATTCGCGTTCGGCAAGTGCTCTGAGCTGGCGGCCGGTAAAGCTGCTGTTACCAATCACCACGCTGGCAATGAAGCCTTTTTCTTCGCGATAAGTGTAGGTCATGGTGTCGTCCACGCTCTCCCCGCTGCCGGCACAGTGCAGGAAGTCCACGCCGTAACCCAGATGCCCCAGCAGCGCCAGCTCAAAACGGCGCAGCGCAGGCTCCGGCGTGCCGATGGCTCCGGCTAAAGCCTGAATACAGTGGAGATAATCAAAGAACAGCTCGGAAAAGCGGGTTTCTTGCTCAAGAACGCGAGCCACCAGCTCATTCACGTACAAGCCACTGTAGAGCGTGATACCGCTAAGGGGGAGTGCCAGAGAGACCGCTTCGGCGCTGCGCAGCGTTTTAACTTCGCCACGGCCGCCCCAGCGAACCAGCAGAGGGGTAAAAGGCTGTAAAGTGCCTTTCAGATTAGAACGTTTGGAGCGCGCGCCTTTAGCTATCAGGCGGACGCGTCCGGACTCTTCGGAGAACAGGTCGAGCAGAAGGCTGGTTTCGCTCCAGGGGCGACTATGCAGGACAAAAGCCCGTTGCCAGCCTTCCATTAGGTTAGCTCAGGTCGTCGGTATAACCGAGGCTGCGCAGCGCACGCTCGTCGTCGGCCCAGCCGGATTTCACCTTAACCCACAGTTCGAGGTGCACTTTGGCTTCGAACATTTCTTCCATGTCTTTACGGGCTTCGATGCCGATGGTTTTGATTTTGGCACCTTTGTTGCCAATCACCATCTTCTTCTGCCCTTCACGCTCAACGAGGATCAGCCCGTTAATGTCGTAGCCGCCGCGCTCGTTAGTCACAAACTGCTCAATTTCCACGGTCACGGAGTACGGCAGTTCAGCGCCCAGGAAACGCATCAGTTTTTCACGGATGATTTCAGACGCCATAAAGCGCTGGGAACGGTCGGTAATGTACTCTTCCGGGAAGTGATGAAGAGCTTCCGGGAGGTGCTTACGGACGATCCCGGCGATGGTATCGACGTTCATTCCGGTTTCCGCAGAAATCGGCACGATATCCAGGAAGTTCATCTGGCTGCCGAGGAACTGCAGGTGCGGCAGCAGGATGCTTTTATCCTGAACGTTGTCGACCTTGTTAACGGCCAGAATCACCGGCGCACGGCTGTCGCGCAGTTTGTTCAGCACCATTTCGTCATCCGGCGTCCAGCGGGTGCCTTCGACAACGAAAATGACCAGCTCAACGTCACCGATAGAGCTGCTCGCGGCACGGTTCATCAAACGGTTGATGGCGCGCTTTTCTTCCATGTGCAGCCCTGGGGTATCGACGTAAATCGCCTGATACGGCCCTTCGGTATGGATGCCCATGATACGGTGACGCGTGGTCTGCGCCTTACGCGAGGTAATAGAGACTTTCTGCCCAAGCAGCTGGTTTAGCAGCGTGGATTTGCCGACGTTCGGACGGCCAACGATGGCCGCAAAGCCGCAATAGGTTTTTTCTTCGCTCATTCCAGCTCCAGCTTTTTCAGCGCCTGCTCAGCTGCAGCCTGTTCCGCTTTACGGCGGCTTGAACCTGTCCCTACGACAGGCTCAGGCAGGCCACTCACCTGACAGTGAATGGTAAATTCCTGATCGTGCGCTTCGCCACGGACCTGCACCACCAGATAGGACGGCAGCGGCAGATGGCGGCCCTGCAGATACTCCTGCAAGCGCGTTTTCGGATCTTTTTGCTTGTCGCCTGGACTGATTTCGTCGAGACGGGTCTGATACCACGAGAGAATCAGACGCTCAACGTTCTGAATATCACTGTCGAGGAAGACGCCACCAATCAGCGCCTCCACGGTATCGGCAAGAATCGACTCCCGACGGAAGCCGCCACTTTTCAGCTCACCTGGCCCAAGGCGCAGGCACTCGCCCAGTTCAAACTCACGGGCGATTTCCGCCAGCGTATTGCCACGCACCAGCGTCGCGCGCATGCGGCTCATATCACCCTCGTCTACGCGAGGAAAACGGTGATACAGCGCATTCGCGATAACATAACTGAGAATGGAGTCACCCAGAAACTCAAGACGCTCGTTGTGTTTGCTGCTGGCACTGCGGTGCGTTAATGCCTGTTGCAACAGATCCTGATGTTGAAAAGTGTAGCCCAGCTTCCGCTGCAGCCTATTTATTACGATGGGATTCATGCGATACCAAAATTAATGAATGCGTCAACTATTCAGCACACGGAACAGACCTGAAAAAAGGAAACCAACGCTGTTTCGTGTGCCGTGGCTCCCTTTCGGGAGCCAATCTTTAAAGGCGGGAATATTCTATACACAACGACAGGGGATGTCGTTAGTTTGTGGGATTAATTGTTTAATGAATGCCGCCAATGCGGTTCAAACGAACACCCGTTGGCCATTCACCTTCTTGTTTCTCGAAACTCATCCAGATCGCTGTCGCTTTACCGACCAGATTTTGCTCCGGAACAAAGCCCCAATAGCGGCTATCTGCGCTATTGTCGCGGTTATCACCCATCATGAAATAATGACCCGGTGGAACAATCCACGTGGCCAAAGGCAGACCGGACTGCTGGTAGTACATGCCTACCTGATCCTGGGCAATAGGCACCGTCAGGATGTTATGCGTGACTTCGCCGAGCGTCTCTTTACGTTCGCTCAGACGAACGCCGTCATCACGGGTCTGGTCTTTCGGCATCTGGAAGAAACCGGAGGTCGCTTCGCTGCCGTTGCGGCGGGAAAATGTCTGCACAAAATCACTGGCTTCCACGTTGGAATAGGTGATTGGCAGCGCATTGTCACAGGCCTGGCCGGAACTGCAGTTTGGCTGAACCGTGACTTCTTTCGACTGCGGATCGTAGCTTACGCGGTCGCCCGGCAGCCCCACAACGCGCTTAATATAATCCAGGCGTGGATCCTCAGGATATTTAAATACCGCAATATCGCCGCGTTTAGGGTGCCCGGTTGCAATTAAGGTCTTCTGATAAATCGGATCTTTAATTCCGTAGGCAAACTTCTCTACCAGAATAAAATCGCCGATTAACAGCGTCGGCATCATCGAACCAGAAGGGATCTGGAAGGGTTCATAAATAAATGAACGCACCACCAGCACGATAGCCAGCACCGGGAACACGGACGCGCCCGTTTCCAGCCAGCCCGGTTTCGGGCCCACTTTTTTGAGCGTTTTCTTGTCCAGTGCATCACCGGTGGCAGCCTGCGCTGCCGCCTGTTTTTCACGACGCTTAGGTGCAAAGATAAACCTATCCAGACACCATAAAATGCCCGTCACCAACGTGGCTACCACGAGGATCAAAGCAAACATATTCGCCATGCCAACTCCTTAGATTATTTGCCGTCTTTGCCGACATGCAGAATGGCGAGGAACGCTTCCTGAGGCAGCTCGACGTTACCGACCTGCTTCATACGCTTCTTACCGTCTTTCTGTTTCTGCAACAGCTTTTTCTTACGGCTCACGTCACCGCCGTAGCATTTTGCCAGTACGTTTTTACGCAGCTGTTTCACCGTTGAACGCGCGATGATGTGGTTGCCAATGGCCGCCTGAATCGCGATATCAAACTGCTGGCGAGGGATAAGCTCTCTCATCTTCTCAACCAGCTCACGCCCGCGATACGGCGCGTTATCGTTGTGTGTGATAAGCGCCAGCGCATCAACGCGATCGCCATTGATCAGTACATCAACGCGCACCATGTTGGAAGCCTGGAAACGTTTGAAATTGTAATCCAGCGACGCATAGCCGCGGGAGGTAGACTTCAGACGGTCAAAGAAGTCGAGCACCACTTCTGCCATTGGGATTTCATAGGTCAGCGCAACCTGGTTGCCGTGATAAACCATATTGGTCTGCACGCCGCGTTTTTCGATACACAGCGTAATCACGTTCCCGAGGAACTCCTGCGGCAGCAGCATGTGACATTCAGCGATTGGCTCACGCAGCTCTTCAATGTTGTTTAACGGCGGCAGCTTGGACGGGCTGTCGACATAGATAACCTCTTTGCTGGTGGTCTGCACTTCGTAAACTACGGTCGGCGCGGTGGTGATCAGATCGAGATCGTATTCACGCTCCAGACGCTCCTGAATGATCTCCATGTGCAGCAGGCCCAGGAAGCCACAGCGGAAGCCGAAGCCCAGCGCCGTTGAGCTTTCTGGCTCGTAGAACAGGGAGGCGTCGTTCAGGCTAAGTTTGCCGAGCGCATCACGGAAGTTTTCGTAGTCGTCGGAGCTGACCGGGAACAGGCCTGCATAAACCTGCGGCTTCACTTTTTTGAAGCCTGGCAGCGCTTTATCCGCCGGATTACGGGACAGGGTCAGGGTATCGCCCACCGGCGCGCCCATGATGTCTTTAATTGCGCAGACCAGCCAGCCTACTTCCCCGCACTTCAGCTCGGTACGGTCAATTTGCTTCGGCGTGAAGATGCCAAGGCGGTCGGCGTTGTACACCTGCCCGGTACTCATGACTTTGACTTTGTCGCCCTTACGCAGGGTGCCGTTTTTCACGCGGATCAGGGAAACAACGCCCAGATAGTTATCGAACCAGGAGTCGATAATCAGCGCCTGCAGCGGCGCATCCGGGTCACCTTCCGGTGGCGGGATATCACGCACCAGGCGTTCTAATACGTCCGGTACGCCAACGCCGGTTTTCGCGGAGCAGCGCACGGCATCGGTGGCGTCGATGCCCACGATGTCTTCAATTTCTTCGGCCACGCGTTCTGGATCGGCTGCCGGCAGGTCAATTTTGTTCAGAACTGGAACCACTTCCAGATCCATTTCCATCGCGGTGTAGCAGTTGGCCAGGGTTTGAGCTTCAACACCCTGCCCGGCATCAACCACCAGCAGCGCGCCTTCACAGGCCGCCAGCGAGCGGGAAACTTCATAAGAGAAGTCAACGTGCCCTGGGGTATCGATGAAGTTGAGCTGGTAAGTTTCACCGTCGCTGGCTTTATAGTCGAGGGTGACGCTCTGCGCTTTGATGGTGATACCACGTTCGCGTTCCAGATCCATGGAGTCGAGGACCTGCGCGGCCATTTCACGGTCGGACAGGCCGCCGCAAATCTGGATGATACGGTCAGACAGCGTCGATTTACCGTGGTCGATGTGGGCAATAATAGAAAAGTTACGTATATTCTTCATAGTTAGAGGTTTTATGCCTTACAAATGGCCTGTGAGCTCGGCGCTTCGCGCTGTACGGAGCAGGATGTCAGTGACTGTCTTCTGCCTGAAACGCCGCATTCTACACTACAACCAGAAAGTGAGGAAACTGCTCATCCTGCAAGCTTCGGTAAGCCATATGCAGGATGTGCAAAGAGAGGTCAGTCGAAGGGAATTTACTGATTTTCAGCCGGGGGCGAAGCGGTGTCGACGCGCAGGGCATCCGGGCCAAGCGCAACGCTAAGAATCACCGGTTGCCAGCTTTCACGACGGCTGAAATGTTGGGAAAAACCGCGCGCGAGCAGAAAGCCGCCAACACCGCCGAGCAAAGCACCGCACATCGCAGCCAGGTTAGTCCCAAACAGAGTCTGGAACAGGCCGGAGCACAAAAATAGCCCGACCAGCGGCGACATATAAACCAGAAGAGCCGAACCTAACAGGCTACCTTCAGCAATGCCCAGCTCCACTTTTTGCCCCGCCACCAGCGGCTTTTCGCTTGGAACAGTCAAAAGATGACTGGTCTGCGGCCCCAGCTTATTCAATACGCGAGTGCCGCATCCCGAGCGAGAAGCGCAGCTGTTACAAGAGGCTTTGACATCACAATGCAGCAACGCTTCACCGTTTTGCCATGAGACGACCGTTGCCCACTCTTTGATCATTGCGCAGCTCCGTTGAACTTGATGCTATCGCCAATGCGTTTTGCCGTTTGCGGAGGTAGTTCGCCGACAACCGTGATTTCGGTTTTATCGCGAATTTCCGTGCTCACGGTACGGCGGCCGGTGCGTACCAGCTGCTCACCGTTGGTGCCCTGCGACGGCGCCTGGCTAATATTCACCGAGAAGCTGAACAGGCCGTCAGAATAGAGGCGAGATTCAATAGGCACGCCGACGGTTGGCAGAGGCCTGCGGCTACTCGAAACCTCGTTAAACCCTTGCGGCAGCCATGAAGGCGCCCAAGAGAACTTCGCTTTTTCTGCTCCCGGCACGGACAGCAGCGGCGGTAATGTCGCCTTCGCTAAATTCTGCATCAGGCCGCTCGCCTGATCGCCCACGGAAAAAGAGACAACCCGGAACTGTTCAAGGGTTTCGCCGTCGCGGTCCAGTAAATCAACGCGCAGCGGCAGCTTGGTTTCGGTATCGATCCAGACAATATAGTTGTAGCGCGTACCATCGCGGGCCACGACGCGAATCACTTCGCATAGCCTGTCGGCAATACGCGTCCGCCCGACAGAAATAAAGTCGTAGTACGGCGTCAGGCGCTTAAAGTCGGTATAAACGATGGAGGGCAGAGAATCGACAATGTAATCCCCGGTGAGCGTAAATGGCTCAAGCCCAGGTTCAAAGTAGCTGATTTCGTTGCCGCGCTGCACGACCTCACGACGCGGGCCGTCCATTTGCAGGAATTGAGCAAGCGGGCGATTATCAAGACGTGCGTGGCGATAACTAAGAGACTCAATCCCTTGCTTGCTGATATTGATAAACGCCAGCTCATAGTTGAGGGACTGACTCGCCTGGTTCATCTGCTGCAACAACGCCCCGGACGAAACAGTGTCCGCCGAGGCGTTGGAGGTGAACAACAGGCTGCCTGCCACGAGAGACAGGGCACACCAAAGTTGCTTCATTACTGCGATTGCGTTCCTAAAGTTTGGTTTCCTGGCACTTGCACAGCAGCCTGCTGGGTTTGCGCCTGTTCAAACTGGAGCTGCTCGGAGTGTAAACGACGCTGCAATTCATAATCCTGCAGCATAGCGTTAATACGACGACGCTGTTCCTGTACTTGCTGACTGCTGTTGCTCGCCGTGGTCTCAGACGGCACGCCCAGGCTTACCGGACTGGCTTTGCCCATCATCGGCAAGGTGTTAAACACCGGCGTTTCCGGCTGAGCTGAGCTGTCAGATTGACCGTTATAGTGCTGCACGCCCACAATAACCGCAAGCGATACGCACGCGGCAACGCCCATCTGCGTCAGCTGGCTTGCCCACGGACGCACCTTATGCCAGAACGGCATTTTCTGCCATTGCTGAGGCTGCGGCTGTGATTCAGTAATGAGCGGCGCGACGTTACGCACTGGTTCATTCGCGATAGCCGCCATCACGTTGGCAGAAATATCGAAATGAAGCACTTCGCTGGTATCTCCGCGCATCGTGTCGCGGATCAGATGGTAGCTCTGCCAACTTTGCTGCAGTTCGCTGTCGTTAGACAAACGGTTGAGCAGCTCGCTATCGAGAGATTCGCCATCCATTAAAGCGGAAAGTTGTTCTTTCTGCATGCCTAAATACCCTTCCAGTAATCCGCTATCGTCAACGCCTGATAAGCGGTTGAACTTTATTATCAATAGCTTCCCTTGCGCGGAAAATACGAGAACGCACAGTACCTACCGGGCAATCCATAATGGCGGCTATCTCTTCATAGCTCAGGCCATCCAACTCCCGCAACGTGATTGCCATGCGTAAATCTTCCGGGAGCGACTCAATAGTACGGAAAACTATCTGTCTCAGTTCCTCAGACAACATTAAGTTCTCAGGGTTCGAAATTTCTTTCAATGCGCTGCCACTTTCGTAGTTTTCCGCATCGATAGCGTCCACATCACTTGAAGGTGGACGGCGCCCCTGAGCAACCAGATAATTTTTTGCCGTGTTGACCGCAATGCGATACAGCCACGTATAAAAGGCACTATCGCCACGGAATGAATCCAGTGCGCGATACGCTTTGATAAAAGATTCCTGCACCACGTCGGGAACATCACCCGAAGGTACATAACGGGAAACCAGGCTCGCAACCTTATGCTGGTAGCGCACCACCAGTAGGTTAAATGATTTCTGATCTCCCTTTTGGACCCGTTCGACGAGGACCTGATCCGTTAACTGCTCGCTCATCCGAGGTAATGTCTCCCCAAACCCAATTTCCACGCGTAATCGAAATGCCACTCGAACCCTGCATTTTTGAGCAAGCTTTGAGTTGGAGTGCCCGAGGCCAGCAAAGTTCCGTTACGCCTTTGTTTTTCTGTCATGTTTAGCGGATTGCATCTTTTCATTATAAGTTCCGCTTCGCAAAACGGTAACGCCGATTCTTCTGAATCAATGCTTAAAAAGTTAGCGAGCAGAGTATCGCATGAATCAAGGTATTTCATCATTTAATCTGCCGTTTACCGCACCTATGGGGGATTTATTTATAGAATTTGACTCATCTCTCCCCGAGAGATTCATCGGCTGCTTTGTTTAGTTAACACAACGCTCAAACAAAAAAAGAGTGTTCACATTGCCACCCGGTGCTATGCTGCGGCCATTCTTGTTTAGTAAATTAAACACCATGAACTCAAATAGCGATCTGGTCTGTGACGTATTAATCGTCGGTAGCGGCGCTGCCGGCCTCTCTCTCGCGCTACGTCTGGCTGAAACCAGCAACGTCATCGTGTTAAGTAAAGGTCCAATCAGCGAAGGTTCTACCTTTTACGCTCAAGGGGGGATCGCCGCCGTTTTCGATGAAACCGACAGCATTGCTTCCCACATCGACGATACGCTGATTGCCGGAGCCGGAATCTGTGAGCGCGATGCGGTAGAGTTTGTCGCCAGCAATGCGAAGCACTGCGTTCAGTGGCTGATTGACCAGGGCGTCATGTTCGATACCCACACCCTGGCCAATGGTGAAGAGAGCTACCATTTGACGCGGGAAGGCGGCCATAGCCATCGCCGTATTCTTCATGCAGCCGATGCAACCGGCAAAGAAGTTGAGACCACGCTGGTCAGCAAAGCCCTTAATCACCCAAACATTCGGGTCATCGAGCGCAGCAACGCCGTCGATTTAATTATCTCTGACAAGATTGGCCTGCCGGGCACACGCCGTGTGGTCGGAGCCTGGGTCTGGAACCGGAATCTTGAAAAGGTCGAAACCTGCCGGGCGAAGGCCGTAGTTTTAGCCACCGGCGGCGCCTCGAAGGTTTATCAATACACCACCAACCCGGATATAGCCTCTGGTGACGGTATTGCTATGGCATGGCGTGCGGGCTGCCGCGTTGCCAACCTTGAATTTAACCAGTTTCACCCGACTGCGCTGTTCCATCCCCAGGCCAGAAACTTCCTGCTTACGGAAGCGTTACGTGGGGAAGGCGCATACCTGAAGCGCCCTGATGGCTCACGATTCATGCCGGAATTTGATGAGCGCGCAGAGCTTGCCCCCCGAGATATCGTCGCCAGAGCTATCGATCACGAAATGAAACGCCTGGGTGCAGACTGCATGTACCTCGATATCAGCCATAAGCCAGAAGCGTTTGTTCGCCAGCACTTCCCTACTATTTATGAAAAACTGCTTGGGTTGGGCATCGATTTAACCAAAGACTCAGTGCCGATCGTACCTGCCGCACATTATACCTGCGGTGGCGTGATGGTTGATGAGCATGGGCGTACCGACGTTGACGGGCTGTATGCTATCGGCGAAGTAACCTATACCGGGCTGCACGGCGCAAACCGAATGGCGTCAAATTCACTGCTTGAATGCCTGGTCTATGGCTGGTCCGCCGCAGAAGATATTCTCAAGCGCTTGCCGTATGTCCGTGAAAGTAAAAACCTGCCCGCCTGGGACGACAGCCGCGTGGACAACCCTGATGAACAGGTCGTCATCCAGCACAACTGGCATGAGCTGCGGCTATTTATGTGGGATTACGTCGGCATCGTGCGTACCACCCGTCGCCTCGAGCGAGCGCTGCGGAGGATTACTATGCTGCAGCAGGAGATTGATGAGTACTATGCCAACTTTCGGGTTTCAAACAACCTTCTCGAGCTAAGAAACCTGGTGCAGGTTGCCGAACTTATCGTGCGCTGCGCCATGCAGCGTAAAGAGAGCCGTGGCCTGCACTACACGCTTGATTATCCGGAACAGCTGGCTGAATCCGGCCCAAGCGTACTCTCGCCGCTTTACATAAACAGATAGAAATCCTGGGTCAGACTACAATAGCCTTCAGAGTAGGCCTGGTCTGGCCCTCGAATCACCAGGCGGTCGTTGTAGTATTCTCCGCCCGTTGGGGAAAGTGCGAGCATCACCCGATGCGGCAGGCGGGTTTCATTGTCGGCCACGTCGGTGCGATAGCGTACATGCCAGCCCTGTGATTTCGCCAGCTCGCTGAACGCCGTACCTGCGGTTTCCGGCATAATCACACAGAAAAAACCATCCTCGGTGATCAACTGTTCAGCGCTGCTGAGGAGTGCCTGATGATCCAGGGTCGTCGTGTAGCGAGCCTGAGCGCGTTCCGCAGACGCACAGTTGCTGCCCTGCTCAAAGAAGGGTGGGTTGCTGACTATCAGCGAGTAGCGCTGGGTTGCCTGCTGCGCCCATTCACGAATATCGGCACAGTGCACGTTAATACGCGAAGCCCAGCGGCAGCCTTTCGCGTTTTCTGCCGCCTGTTCGGCGGCCACCGGATCCAGTTCAACGGCTTCAATCGTGACGTCATCGGCGGTTCTTTGGGCCAGCATCAGCGCCAGCAATCCGCTGCCAGTGCCAATATCCAGAACGCTTTTCACGTTCACCACCGGCACCCACGCGCCAAGTAGCGTCCCATCGGTCCCCACTTTCATCGCGCAGCGATCGTGTGCCACAAAGAACTGTTTGAAAGTGAAACCATCCCGACGTAATACCGCTTTTTGATCCGACATCTTATCTACCTTGCAAAGAAACCGCCGTAGCATAAGTGAAACGAGCGACCACGGAAAGACACAAACAGATGAAGATCGCGGGCATAACGTCTATAATCGGCGTCCCAAATAGAGGTAGACCATGACTGTAAGCACTTTTTCCGAACTCGAACTTGATGAAAGCCTTTTGGACGCGCTCCAGGAGAAGGGCTTTACTCGCCCGACAGCAATCCAGGCTGCGGCCATTCCTCCTGCACTTGAAGGGCGCGATGTGCTGGGTTCAGCACCAACGGGTACCGGTAAAACCGCAGCTTACCTGCTGCCAGCGCTACAGCATCTGGTCGACTTCCCACGTAAAAAATCCGGCCCGCCGCGAATTCTTATCGTGACGCCGACCCGTGAACTGGCGATGCAGGTTGCCGACCACGCGCGTGAGCTGGCAAAGCATACCCATCTGGATATTGCGACCATCACCGGCGGCGTGGCATATATGAACCACGCTGAGGTTTTCAGCGAGAACCAGGATATTGTGGTCGCCACCACCGGCCGACTGCTGCAATACATTAAGGAAGAAAACTTCGACTGCCGCGCGGTTGAAACCCTGATCCTTGATGAAGCGGACCGCATGCTGGACATGGGTTTTGCTCAGGATATTGAAACCATCGCGGCAGAAACCCGCTGGCGCAAGCAAACCATGCTGTTCTCCGCAACCCTGGAAGGCAACGCGGTTAAAGACTTTGCTGAGCGCCTGCTGGAAGATCCGGTGGAGGTTTCCGCCACGCCTTCCACCCGTGAACGCAAGAAGATCCATCAGTGGTACTACCGCGCTGATGACGTTGAGCACAAAACAAAATTGTTGGTTCACTTGCTGAACCAGCCTGATACCACCCGCTCTATCGTCTTCGTACGTAAGCGCGATCGTGTGCATGAGCTGGTTGCCTGGCTGCGCGAAGCGGGCATCAACACCTGCTATCTCGAAGGCGAAATGGTGCAGGCCAAGCGTAACGAAGCCATCAAACGTCTGACCGACGGCCGCGTTAATGTCCTGGTTGCCACCGACGTCGCTGCCCGTGGGATCGATATTCCTGACGTTAGCCACGTATTCAACTTTGACCTGCCGCGTACCGCGGATATCTACCTGCACCGTATCGGCCGTACCGGTCGTGCTGGTATGAAAGGTACTGCGATTTCACTGGTTGAAGCACACGATCATCTGCTGCTGGGTAAAATTACCCGCTACATGAAAGAGCCGCTGAAGTCCCGCGTCTTCGATGAGCTGCGCCCAACCACGCGCGCGCCAAGCGAGAAGCTGACCGGTAAGCCATCGAAGAAAGTACTGGCCAAGCGCGAAGAGAAGAAGAAAGAGAAAGACAAAGAGAAGCCGCGCGTTAAAGTACGTCACCGTGACAAGAAAAACGTCGGCAAGCGCCGCAAGCCAAGTGCGGCTGCTGCGACAGAATCGACAAAAGTCGACGGATAACATCCACGCCGGGAAAACCCCGGCGTTTTTTATTGCCCCGACTCAGCGTTCTCCTGCAGGCATTCCATAAAAATCTTCATCGCCGGGCTGATCACCTTCCCCGCATGATGCGCACAGATCGCATTGATCGTCAGCAACGGTTCGCTGAACGGCAGCTCCACTAGCTCCCCGGACAAAAGCTCTTTCTCAACGGTAAAACGAGGCAAAAAGCTCACGCCGAGATTCGCGGCCACGCACTGCTTAATACTTTCAATGCTCCATAGCTCAATGGTGTTTTCCAGCGTGATCCTGCGCTTTCTCAACTGTTCTTCAAAGATCTGCCGGAACACGCACTGCGGCTCGTTGATCACAAAACTGACCGGGATGTGCCTGTCCGTATGTCGGAAGTCAATCTCCTGGCGTGCCGGCGACGCCACCAACACCAGCGAAGGCTCACTAATCGCCTGCATATGCAACGCTTCGTCATTCCCCACGCGGTAGAACACGCCGAGATCGACTCGATCGTCCAGAAGCGCGTCGCGAATTGTGTAGCAGTTCAAGGACTGCAGAGAGAGTTTGACTCGAGGCGCCCTCTCCTTAAAACGCTGTAGCACGCGCGGCATCTTGTACGCCAGCAGCGTTTCACCACTTGCGACCCTGAGTTCACCCTCTGGCTCAGAGCCCTGCCTGGCGGCCTGCCTGATGGTATCGATGACGCGCGTCAGCTCATAGACGTGAGGCATGAGCTTTTTGCCGCTTTCGGTTAAACGCATCCGTCGGCCAATTTTTTCAAACAGCTGCAGCGAAAGCTCCTGTTCAAGCTGCTGAATATGAAAAGTGACCGTCGACTGCGTGCAGCACAGCTTCTGGGAGGCCAGCAGGAACGAGCCTTCCTCAACCACCGTTTTTAACGTGACAAAACGACGTAAATCCATTCAGCCTCCATTACATCGAAATCATCGAACTCTGAGTATAGAAACATTCATTTTTTTAAAGTTTCTGCTTTGCGTACTCTCAGCGAAAACACAGGAGAACTCAAGTGGTCGCCATTTTCTTTAGTGCGTTTTGGACGTACACCCTCATTACCGCCCTGACGCCAGGGCCCAACAATATTCTGGCGTTAAGCACCGCCACCAGCCACGGGCTGCGGGAAAGCACCCGCGTGCTGGCGGGTATGAGTCTTGGATTTCTGATTATCATGCTGCTGTGCGCGGGCATCGCCTTCTCACTCGTCAGCCTCGATCCAAGGTTTACCCGCGTGCTTAGCTGGGTGGGCGCGGTTTACATTTTGTGGCTGGCGCTGAAGATTGCCACCAGCCAGCCGCCGGGCTCGACGACTGAAGCTCAGCCGGTCGGCTTCTGGGGCAGCTTTGGCCTGCAGTTCTTAAACGTAAAAATTATTCTTTACGGCATCACAGCCCTGTCGACCTTTGTTTTGCCGTATACGGCGGAGATAAGCGGCATCGTGGGAATGAGCGTGGTGCTGGCGGCAATAGGGTGTTTGGGGAATCTTTGCTGGGCGCTGGCTGGCCATCTGTTCCAGAAGGTCTTTCAACGCTTTGGACGTTCGCTGAATATTATTCTGGCGTTGATGCTGGTTTACTGTGCGGTGCGGATTTTTTACTAACGTAAAAGAGCGCCAGAAGGCGCTCTTTATTTATTACGGCGGGAACTGAATTACAGGCTTTCAGTGAAAGTACGGGTGATCACGTCGCGCTGCTGTTCCGGGGTCAGAGAGTTAAAACGAACCGCATAGCCGGAAACACGAATTGTCAGCTGCGGATATTTTTCCGGATGCTTAACCGCATCTTCCAGCGTTTCACGACGCAGAACGTTAACGTTCAGGTGCTGACCACCTTCTACGCGAACTTCTGGTTTTACTTCCATCGGAATTTCACGGTATTCAAACTGACCCAGTTTGCTGACCGCAACAACTTCATCTTCTGCAAAACCCGCTTTCGCGCATACGCAGCGAGCTTCACCTTTTTCATTGTCGAGCAGCCAGAAAGAGTTCAGAAGTTCGTCATTTGCCGCTTTTGTAATTTGGATACCAGTAATCATTTTATTTCTCCCTTAGGGTAATGTGCTGATTCTTTGGGCCAGCTCTCTGGCTCATTGGTAAAACCTTTGTTGCTTTGTTGTTCTTATATCAGCCCGCCAGGCGCGATTCTTTGATTTAAATCAATTAAATCCACACCACAAAAAAGGGTTTTACTGGTTTTATTTGTTTTACATCAACTTAGACGTACGGCGTGTCATTAAAATTTTTGTAAATTTTCAACTTTATTTAGTACCGTAGCCCATTGATGCAACGCACTATTTTGCTCATGGGGCAGAAGCAGTTAAGCTAGCGGACATTACAGATTCGCGGGAGAGCGAGATGACTACCCACCTCACCTGGCACGACGTGCTGGCAGAAGAGAAACAGCAGCCCTACTTTATCAATACGCTCAGCGCCGTTGCCGCAGAGCGCGCTGCGGGCGTGACCGTTTATCCCCCGCAGAAGGATGTGTTTAACGCTTTTCGGTTTACCGAGCTGGGCGATGTCAAAGTCGTTATCCTTGGCCAGGATCCCTATCACGGCCCAGGGCAGGCGCACGGGCTTTCTTTCTCCGTGCTTCCGGGCATTGCACCGCCACCTTCCCTGGTCAATATGTACAAAGAGCTGGAAGCCTCAGTGCCGGGCTTTACCCGCCCAGCCCACGGCTATCTTGAAAGCTGGGCACGCCAGGGCGTTTTGCTGCTCAACACGGTGCTGACCGTCGAGGCAAGCAAGGCGCATTCCCACGCAAAATTTGGCTGGGAAACGTTTACCGATAAGGTTATCGCTCTCATTAATGAACACCGTGAAGGCGTGGTGTTTCTGCTGTGGGGGGCTCACGCTCAGCGCAAAGGCAGCATTATCGATCGCCAGCGTCACCACGTGTTGACCGCGCCACACCCTTCCCCGCTTTCGGCGCATCGCGGTTTCCTGGGCTGTGGGCATTTCGTTAAGGCAAATGAATATATTGTAGAGCGCGGGGAAAAGCCCATCGACTGGATGCCACAGCTGCCACAGGCAAATGGCTAAGTTCTGGACGAAAAAAAACCAGCGATTAAGCTGGTTTTTTTATAACAGGAGAACGGGTTACGCCTTATTCTGGCGCCACCATTCACCCAGCAGTACGCCGGTTGCTACGGATACATTGAGGCTTTCAACATTGCCGGTACCTTCAATGGCTACGCTCATATCAGCATTTTCAAAGGTGGTGTCGGAAACGCCATCGCGCTCCTGGCCCAGCACCAGCACCATTTTCTTAGGTAGCTCAGCTTTATACAGCGGAGTACCCTGATGGCTTGAGGTCGTCACGATGGTGTAGCCTGCTTTACGGAAAGCTTCCAGCCCATCACCAAACGTCTCGCCGCTGATCGCCACAACGTGCTCTGCACCGCCTTCTGCGGTACGAATTGCCGCCCCGGACTCCAGCAGAGAAGCATCCTGAATCAGTAAACCTTTCACACCGAAGTGCGCACAGCTACGCATGATCCCGCCAAGGTTGTGAGGGTTACCCACATCCTCCAGCGCCAGTACGCAGTCTTCTTCCCCGGCTTTATTCAGCCAGCTCTGCACGCTGATGCCGCTACGCTTTTTAATAATGAAGCAAACACCACCGTGGTGTTCCGTGCCGGAGGCTTTTGCCAGCTCGGCGTCATCCACAACGTGGTAAGCCTTGCGGTTAGCCGCCATCCAGCGCAGCGCTTCTTTAAAGCGAGGCGTAACGCTCTGGATAAACCAGGCACGCACGATGCTTTCCGGGCGGCTCTGGAACAGCGCCTGACAAGCATTCTCACCGTAGACACGGGCTTCTTCGGCGCGCTGGCGACGAATCACTTCCGGATCAACGATGTGCTTTGTTGCACCTTCATTGTCAGAAGCCGACAGTGAAGTGTCTACCGGGGCACGGGAAACCGTGCGCCATGGGGACGCCGCTTCACCGCGATCGCCTCTGTCGCTACGTTCATTACGATCGCGCCCGCCGCGAGGTTTATCATCGTGACGAGCCGGACGGCGACCGCCGCCTTCACCACGTGACGCACCGGCAGGACGCCCACCACCTTTCCCGGTACGCGGGTTTTGGCTGCGTTTTTCGCTATCGTCGTCACCGCGGACATACATCACTTTGACCTTGCCGCTTTTACCTTTAAATTCGTCGTTCATTTTTCCTCCACCTGGCTGAGCGCGAAGCGCGCAGATTACCTGATGTGGCATGGGTTAGCCATTAACTTTGCTTAAAAGCTAATAACTATTGTACTCATCGAATAAATCACTTTGTTGGCCTCCCCATCTTCGCCGATAATATGTAACATATTTGAAACATCCACGGTGCATGACACCGATTTTCAACCATTCTCTTTGAGGTTAGTTATGAATACCGTTTGCGCCGACTGCCAGGCCATTAACCGCATTCCTGACGACCGTATTGATGACGGCGCAAAGTGCGGTCGCTGCGGTCATGAACTGTTTGACGGAGAAGTCGTCAATGCGACTACGGCTACGCTGGATAAACTCCTGAAAGACGAACTGCCGGTCGTGGTGGACTTTTGGGCTCCGTGGTGCGGGCCGTGCGTTAACTTCGCACCAATATTTGAGGATGTAGCCGAAGAGCGCAGCGGCAAAGTCCGTTTTGTTAAGGTCAATACCGAGGCTGAACAGGAGCTCAGCGCCCGTTTTCGTATTCGCAGCATCCCAACCATTATGATCTTCAAGAATGGCCAGGTCGTTGACATGCTGAATGGCGCGATGCCAAAAGCCCCGTTCGATAGCTGGCTGGACGAAAATATCTGATCCTGCGGGGGCATTTTTTAGCCCCCTCTTTTATATCTACGTTAGAATAGCGTTTTTAGCTAAGCCGCCTTAATTAATGACAGAAAACGCCGTTCTCCGCCTTCGTGCTGCTCGCCTGGCCCGTGCAACTCGCCCATTTCTTGCCCGTGGTAATCGCGTTCGCCGCTGCCAGCGTTGCCTGTTGCCGCTGAAAAACTGCCTGTGCGAGACGCTTCAGCCGCAAAATGCGCGTAGCCGCTTTTGCCTGGTCATGTTCGACACTGAGCCCATGAAGCCCAGCAACACTGGCCGGCTAATCGCCGATGTTTTGCCGGACACAGAGGCGTTTCAATGGTCACGCACGGAGCCGCCAGAGGCGCTGCTGGAACTTGTCGCTAATCCGAACTATCAGCCGATGGTCGTTTTCCCCGCTTCCTATGCTAACGGAGAGCGGGAAGTTCTTACCACGCCGCCAGTCACCGGGAAACCACCGCTGTTTATTATGCTTGACGGTACCTGGACCGAAGCGCGCAAAATGTTCCGTAAAAGCCCTTACCTCGACGCGCTGCCGGTAATTTCCGTTGACCTGAGCATTACCTCTGCTTATCGCCTGCGAGAAGCGCACGCCGAGGGCCAGTACTGCACCGCAGAAGTCGCCGCAGCCCTGCTTGAACTGGCGGGGGATACCGCTGCATCTGAAGGGCTAACGCAGCACTTTACCCTTTTCCGTGAGCGTTATCTGGCGGGGAAACCGCATCATCAGGGCAGCGTCACAGCAGAAGTTGAAGAAAACGTTTAGACTCTCCTGAACATCACTCAGGGGAGAGAGTCGTGAGTCAACGAGGCCTGGAAGCGCTGCTGCGTCCAAAATCGATTGCCGTCATCGGCGCTTCGGCAAAGCCCGATCGCGCCGGTTATTTAATGATGCGTAATTTGCTTGCCGGCGGGTTCAACGGCCCGGTCATGCCGGTCACGCCAACCCATAAAGCCGTTTGCGGGGTGCTGGCCTGGCCGGATATCGCCAGCCTGCCGCTTGCGCCCGACCTCGCGATTATCTGTACCCATTCAGGCCGTAACCTGACGCTGCTAGACGAGCTGGGAAGCAAAGGCTGCAAAGCCTGCATTATCTTATCAGCTCCCCCCGAGCAACTGCCTGAATTGCTGGCCTGCGCGGCACGCTGGCAAATTCGTCTGCTAGGCCCCAATAGCCTTGGTCTTTTAGCGCCCTGGCAGGGATTAAATGCCAGCTTTTCTCCGGTGCCGATCCAAAAGGGAAAGCTGGCGTTCATTTCCCAGTCCGCTGCAGTTTCAAACACCATTCTGGACTGGGCGCAGCAACGTGAAATGGGCTTTTCCTGGTTTATCGCCCTCGGTGATAGCCTGGATATCGACGTGGACGAGCTGCTTGATTACCTCGCAAGAGATACCAAAACCAGCGCCATTTTGCTTTATCTTGAACATCTTAGCGATGCCCGTCGCTTTGTCTCTGCCGCGCGAAGCGCCTCACGTAATAAACCTATTCTGGTTATCAAAAGCGGACGCAGCAGCAAAGCCCAAACCCTGCTGAAAACGCATCCTGGCCTGGATGCCGCCTGGGATGCGGCAATTCAGCGGGCTGGTTTACTGCGTGTACAGGACACGCATGAACTGTTTTCCGCCGTTGAAACCCTCAGCCATATGCGCCCTCTGCGCGGCGAACGTCTGATGATTGTCAGTAATGGGGCGGCTCCTGCGGCGCTGGCGCTGGATGAACTATGGCTGCGAAACGGCAAGCTGGCTACGTTAAGCGAAGAAACTACAAAGGCGCTTGCAGCAGTGCTTCCTTCAGGTGTTGAAGCCGGAAATCCGATAGATCTCCGTGATGACGCAACGCCCGGCCGTTATCTGCTGGCCGTAGAAAAATTGCTGGATAGCCATGATTTTGATGCTCTAATGGTGATTCATTCTCCCAGCGCCGCCGCTCCCGGAACCGCAAGCGCTCTCGCGTTGATCGATTTGCTACAGCGGCACCCTCGTGGGAAATACCTGACCATTTTTACCAACTGGTGCGGTGAGTTTTCCTCCCAGGAGGCCAGACGCCTGTTTAGCGATGCCGGGATCCCGACCTACCGAACCCCGGAAGGGGCGGTAACGGCGTTTATGCATATGGTGGAGTATCGCCGTAATCAGAAGCAGCTGCGCGAGATCCCCGCGCTACCCGCTAACCTGACGGCTAACACCGGCGAAGCTCACCACCTGATCCAGCAGGCGCTGCATCAGGGAGCAACCACGCTCGATACTCATGAAGTCAGGCCCGTGCTTGAAGCCTATGGCTTAACGACGCTGCCAACATGGATTGCAAGTGACAGTGCGGAAGCCGTGCACATCGCCGAGCAAATTGGCTATCCCGTGGCGTTAAAACTTCGCTCACCGGATATTCCCCATAAGTCGGAAGTTCAGGGGGTAATGCTTTATTTACGGACGGCCAGTGAGGTTCAGCAGGCAGCAGAAGCCATTATTGACCGTGTAAAAATGACCTGGCCGCAGGCGCGGATTCATGGCCTGCTGGTGCAAAGTATGGCAAACCGCGCGGGGGCACAGGAGCTTCGGGTTGTCGTTGAGCATGACCCGGTATTTGGCCCATTGATCATGCTGGGGGAAGGCGGCGTAGAATGGCGGCCCGAGCGACAGGCTGCCGTGGCTCTCCCTCCTTTAAACATGAATCTTGCCCGCTATCTTGTTATTCAGGCGATTAAAAGCGGCAAGATCCGCAGCAGGAGCGCATTACGCCCGCTGGACATCGCCGGCATCAGCGAGGTTCTGGTGCGGGTCTCTAACCTGATCATCGATTGCCCGGAGATAGTCCGGCTTGATATCCACCCGCTGTTAGCCTCCGGCAGTGACTTTACTTTGTTAGATGTCACACTTGAGTTAGCCGAATTTACCGGAGATGCGGATTCCCGCCTGGCCGTTCGTCCTTATCCTCATCAACTGGAAGAGATTGTACAGCTCAAAAATGGCGATCGCTGCCTGTTCCGCCCGATCCTTCCCGAAGATGAACCTCAGCTGCAGCGCTTTATTGCCCAGGTAACTAAAGAAGATCTCTACTATCGCTATTTCAGCGAGATCAATGAATTTACCCACGAAGATTTAGCCAATATGACGCAGATCGACTACGATCGGGAAATGGCGTTTGTTGCCGTTCGTCGAATGAAAGGCAGCGATGAGATCCTCGGCGTCACGCGCGCAATTTCCGATCCGGATAACGTGGATGCCGAGTTTGCCGTGCTGGTACGCTCCGACCTGAAAGGGCTTGGGCTGGGCCGCCGCCTGTTGGCTAAACTCATCGACTACACCAGACAACACGGTATTCAGCAGCTAAATGGCATCACGATGCCGAATAACCAGGGCATGATTGCTCTGGCCCGTAAACTGGGTTTCAGCGTCGATATTCAGCTGGAAGATGGCATTGTGAGCCTGATGCTCCCACTGGGCGAAAGCGCAGATTCGTGAGTAACGTACTGGAAAACATACTCACTTTGCGTGGCAGTAGTGGTATTATCAGCAGGTTCTGACGTCTGGATTTTGCAGAAGGCCATCCAATGAAAAGAGAAGATAAGCACTGTGATGTTGTCTAAATTTAAACGTAATAAACATCAACAACACCTTGCCCAGTTACCGAAGCTTTCTCAATCAGTTGATGATGTAGAAACCCTGTTCTCCCCTGCGGACTTCCGCGAAACGCTGCTGAAAAAAATAGCGGGCGCAACGCAACGCATCTGCATCATTGCGCTGTATCTTGAGCAGGATGACGGCGGCAATGGGATCCTGTCCGCGCTTTATCAGGCTAAACAGCAGCGGCCGGACCTGGAAGTTACCGTGCTGGTTGACTGGCACCGTGCTCAGCGCGGACGTATTGGTGTTGCCGCAACCAACACCAATGCGGACTGGTATCACCGCATGGCAGAGCAGTTTCCGGATGTAAATATTCCGGTCTACGGCGTTCCCGTCAATACTCGCGAAGCGCTTGGCGTGTTGCATTTCAAAGGTTTTATCATTGATGACAGCGTTTTCTACAGCGGTGCCAGCCTCAATGATGTCTATCTGCATCAGCATGATAAGTATCGTTATGACCGCTATCAGGTCATCCGCAATCGCTCGTTAGCGGACATTATGTATGGTTGGGTGAACCAGAATCTGGTGAATGGCCGCGCGGTTCATCGACTGGACGTCGCCGAACGCCCAAAAAGCCCGGAAATCAAAAACGACATTCGCCTGTTCCGTCAGGAGCTGCGGGATGCCAGCTTTATCTTCCAGGGTGATGCGGACAACGATCAGCTGTCGGTTACGCCGCTGGTTGGGCTGGGGAAATCCAGCCTGCTGAATAAAACCATCTTCCATCTTATGCCGTGTGCCGAGCAAAAGCTCACTATCTGCACGCCGTATTTCAACCTGCCTGCGGTGCTGGTGCGTAATATCATTCAGCTACTGCGAGATGGCAAACAGGTTGAGATTATCGTTGGCGACAAAACGGCCAACGATTTCTATATTCCCGAAGATCAGCCGTTTAAGATTATCGGTGCCCTGCCTTACCTCTACGAGATTAACCTGCGCCGCTTCCTTAGCCGCCTGCAGTATTATGTGAATACCGGGCAACTGATTGTGCGTTTGTGGAAAGACGGGGATAACAGCTATCACCTGAAAGGAATGTGGGTGGACAACGAGTGGATGCTGCTGACCGGGAATAACCTTAACCCGCGCGCCTGGCGTCTGGACCTGGAGAATGCCCTGCTGATCCACGATCCGAAAAGAGAGCTGGAAGGCATTCGTACCAGAGAGCTGGAGCTTATCCGCACCCATACGACGGTCGTTCAACATTATCGCGATCTGCAAAGCATCGCCGAATATCCGGTGAAAGTTCGTAAGCTGATTCGCCGCCTGCGTCGTATCCGTATCGACCGATTGATAAGCCGCATTCTTTAAATGTTTAAGCCCTGCACTGCAGGGCTTTTTCTTTCTAGAGTTTGATGCCTTTTCCTTTGCGGTGCAGCAGCAAAGAAACCACAAACGCCAGCGCTCCCATCCCGGAAACATACCAGAAGAAGATAGTTTCACTGCCGATCGATTTTAGTGACAGAGCGACATATTCCGCAGAGCCGCCAAACAGAGCATTAGCAACCGCATAGGAGAGCCCAACGCCCAGGGCACGGACTTCTGGTGGGAACATTTCAGCCTTCAGAATGCCGCTAATTGAAGTGTAAAAGCTGACAATGATCATCGCCGCCATCACCAGTGCAAAGGCTGCATACGGCGAGCTAACATTTTGCAAAGCCGTCAAGATAGGCACAGTCAGCACCGCCGCTAACCCGCCAAAACATAGCATTGAGCTACGCCGTCCGATTTTATCCGATAGCGCACCGAAGAACGGCTGGATCACCATGAAAATAAACAGAGCAAAGGTCATCAGCGCGCTGGCCGTATTGGCATGCATCCCCGCCGTATTTACCAGATACTTCTGCATATAAGTGGTGAAAGTATAAAAAGCCAGAGACCCGCCGGCAGTAAAGCCGAGCACCATAATGAACGCTTTACGGTTCTTCCATAGCCCGGATAGCGTTCCGGCATCTTTGTGCGCCCGAGTCGCTTTATCTGACGTTTCATCCAGCGAACGACGAAGATAAAGGGCAACAATGGCCAGTACGGCGCCAATCGCGAATGGGATCCGCCATCCCCAGCTTCGTAAATCCTCATCGCTCAGCACTTGCTGCAGGATAACCACAACTAGCAATGCAGTAAGCTGCCCGCCAATGAGCGTCACATACTGGAATGAGGCGTAAAATCCTTTACGACCTTCAACCGCCACCTCACTCATGTATGTCGCGCTGGTTCCATACTCTCCTCCCACAGATAAGCCCTGAAACAAGCGAGCCAGAAGTAATAACGCAGGAGCCCATGTACCGATGGTGGCGTATCCTGGCAGGCAGGCAATCACCAACGATCCAAAACACATCATGCAGACGGAGATCAGCATGGAGTTTTTACGTCCATGTTTGTCAGCGATATAGCCAAACAGCCAGCCGCCAATCGGCCGCATCAGAAAACCAGCGGCAAAGACACCCGCCGTTTGCAGCAGTTGGGTAGTGGTATTTCCCGTGGGAAAAAAGATGTGTGCGAAATAGAGCGAGCAGAATGAGTAAACATAAAAATCAAACCACTCAACCAGATTCCCTGATGAGGCGCCGACAATGGCCCAGACGCGACGACGGGTATCCGCAGCCGTTAGCGCAATACTCTCTTCACTTGTTGATTCAGTCATTATATTTTCCTGTCTTCCTGAACGAGCGTAATAACCCAGGATCCAGTAAAGCAGGAGAAACAAAATTCGTGAGGTGAAGTTTCTTGTTGCGCAGTTGTTACAGTGTTTTTTGTGAGCAGGCTAAGCTTTTCGCAAATTGTTACTACTGGAAAAACAAAAAACCCCAGCCGTCAGGCTGAGGTTTTTTGTTTTATTTGATGCCTGGCAGTTCCTACAGTACTCGTATCATCCTGATACTCGCCCCTTCGGGGCCGCCGCACACGGCGTTCAAACGTGTTCCCGACACGTTTGTCGCATGCCCATGCTCGTGCAGATAATTTCCTGATACCACATAAACAAAAAACCCCAGCCGTCAGGCTGAGGTTTTCTGTTTTATTTGATGCCTGGCAGTTCCCTACTCTCGCATGGGGAGACCCCACACTACCATCGGCGCTACGGCGTTTCACTTCTGAGTTCGGCATGGGGTCAGGTGGGACCACCGCGCTACGGCCGCCAGGCAAA